>ERZ869929.56-NODE-56-length-56108-cov-9.226660_pt1 | contig 56108 bp, 65 predicted proteins | sample MGYA00579312_ERZ869929 | MGnify/ENA primary metagenome ERZ869929 (study PRJEB32216, sample SAMN09231818) | wastewater metagenome | place: USA: Maryland | collected 2016-08-09 | study: EMG produced TPA metagenomics assembly of the PRJNA472060 data set (Reclaimed water... | reverse complement strand
AAAAAAGATGATTAACAACGGAACTTTAATACGAAGCACGGCTATTGCTGCTAACGTTTTGCGGCTTTGTGTCAGGCTGCGAAGCGTGGGCATTGAGCGGTCGGGCAGCTTGCACAAAACCGCTGTTATACGCTGGCACGGTTGATTAAATGATAAACTTAAATTGAAACACGAAACAAATTTTTTATTAAAATGAGCGAGGGAAAAAAAGAAATATTATTAGGGGATTGTTTGGAACTTATGAAGGATATTCCAAACGGAAGTATTGATATGATACTTTGTGATTTACCATACGGAACAACAGCTTGTAAATGGGATAGTGTAATACCTTTTGAACCACTTTGGAAAGAATATGAAAGGATTATAAAACCCAATGGTGCTATTCTATTGTTTGGAACGCAACCATTTACGACAGAACTAATATTGAGCAATAGAAAATTGTTTAAGTATGATATGGTTTGGTGCAAAGATAAACCTGCTGACTTCGGGAATGGTAATATAAAACCATTAAGATACCACGAAACAATTTGTGTGTTTTATACCAAAACGCCAACATACAATAAACAGTTTGAGAGCAGAAAAGGAACTGGCTATTCAAGGGCTAAATATCCCGTAAATTACATAAACAATTCAGAACATAAATTTGGAATGAAAGATGGCTCTTTTGATTATGCAAATAAAGACAGAATGATTGGAACTGTAATAGATATTACCACTGGTGCAAGAGGTAGTATAAAACACCCAACAGTAAAGCCTGTTCCTTTATTTGAACATTTAATCAAAACATATACTAACGAAGGTGAATTGGTTTTAGATAATACAGCAGGAAGCGGAACAACTGCAATAGCTTGTTTGAATACAAAAAGGCAATTTATAGTAATGGAAAAAGAACAAAAGTATTATGATATGATTTTAAAGAGGGTGGGAGATTTTAATAAAAAATTTGAAACGCAAACTCTCTTTGGAAACGAAATGTAGTGCTTGCGTATAACTCGTTAATTTCCGCAATTCAATAAAGTGAACAACAATGAATATCAGCCAATTAATACACGAAAATGTAGTAACAGGCAAAATAAGCAATGATGAATTGGTGCAATTAATTGAACAATGCGGAAGCTATTTGAATTTGAAAACTATACCCGATTACGCTAAAGAAAACAGCATATCATATAACGGCGCTAAAAAGTTCCGGCGTGTTGTAAAAATTTTCAATGTGAAATTCATAGTTGATAATGAATAAAAAAATCCAATCTCCATTAAATAAAATCAGTTTATGAAAGAAAAAAAAGACGATTCAATAATGATAAGGTTTACGAAAAAAAAGAAATGGCTTAAACAAGTCATTCAGGCTGAAGCTGATTTTTTGGAAGAAAGCCGTAATAACATAATTCTCGAAGCTCTTGCCGAAAAATTCAAGGATAAAGAGCCAGAAAAGAAAATTAGAAAGTAGTTTTTTCTATTTCGATTCTATGTATTACAGGATTTCCCGTTATGGCTTTAAGATTTAATGTTTGGGTAGCGGGTATTAAGTAGTTTACCGTTTTGTAAGAATTTGAATTGTCGCCATTAACTATGTTTTGTCCGATTAATTGAAATGCTATTCCCGGTTGGCTGTAATATGTGATTGATACTTGCACGTTTTGATTTTTTACTGTTTCATAAAACGCATTATCAATGGTTAAGTTAATACTTTTCCCTGAATTAATTTTCATTGCAAATGCGCCTTCTTTGGCTTTCAAATTAAAATCTTCAATGTAGGTTACGTCTTGCGGGTTGGTTAGCGTTATGAAGTAGCTCATGTTATTTTCAACTACCCTATTCCGGCAAAATATTATCCATGCTCCCGGTGTTAATTTTGGTAGGTTGTAGAACCCTGCATACTTGTTTGTAAACGCAAATGAACTATCATATTCCATGTGTGCACCATAAACTGCCGGATAGGAAATTCCTGCATCTAAACGTAGCATATTTCGCCAATACATATTTTGTTGCCATGTGTGACCTGCCCATTCGTATTGACTATCTTCCCAATAACCGATAGCATTGCCATCCCTGCACCTTTTACGAAGTAGGGCATATCTGTTGCGTGTGCCGTCTGCTAAATTCCATCCACAACGGGTATCAAGTGCCATTGCAAAAGGTAATGCAAATAGGCTATCTGCATATTCAGGCGGGAAATCCCGGTTTAATAATAGTGTACGCCATGCGGTGTTTACTTCCTGTGTATGGAAGTTATTTATGTAGCTGTTGTTGACTACTTTCATGTAGTGCTGATAATACTGCTGATTTGTTTCAGGGTAAATATCAGTTCTATTTGGCCTATACTTTGGATTTAAAAGGCTATATCCCGGTGGTTGACTTATCCATGTGGCTTTGTTGTTTTCGTCCGGTATTGGGGCTTCAAATTCTGTTGGCTCGTATGTGATATATTCCGTATTATAGCCGTTTGGTTGAACCCTTACGCCTATTACCATGTCTTTGTTAGGGTCACTTGCTATTTCTTCGGCAAACCTTTGTAATACGGTTAAGTGTAAGCGAATATATGTTGTATCCCAAAACTGATACGCATTACCGCCCCTGCTTTTACCTACTACTGCTACAAAGTTTGCTATCCAATTTGGTGCAGGTTGGTTTAGCTGCATCATTATTGGCTTACCTAATTGTTTTGCCCTTGCAAGATCAGAATGTAGCCTACGCCAATCGTATGTGGTTGCTGTTGGTTGTACTTCCATCCATCGGTATATTCCCTGTATGCTTTTTACGTCAGGCAAATTGTCGCCGCTTTCAGGTGACCATATTAGATTTATCCCTGAACCTTTTGGACGTTCTTTTTCTATTACGGGTACGGTATCGCAATAGATAGGTATTTCGTAGCTTACTATAATCGTGTCAACGAATGTAGAACAAACGCTTAGTGTGGTGTCATGGGTTACCAATTTTGTTACTTCCCTGCATCTGAACCAACTGCATTTTATATATGACGTATCATGTGTTACTGATTGATTATAGGGAACGCAAATCTCATGCGTATTGTAAGACGTATCGTATAGAACTTTATATTCACATATAGCCCTATCTTGTTGTACTGTATCTTTTACTGCTTTACCTGCCCAAGTTAAATGTACTACACCTGTTGGAGAAGGTGCTAATATTTTCTTTTGTCCGTAACTATTGGCGGCTAATAGAATAAGTAGTATCCAAAAATACTTTCGCATTGTGATAGTTATTTGTTATTATCATGTTATGTACCCTTATTGTATCGGGTTGCTGTTTGTGCAATTTAATTCCGTTCACTATTTTATAATGTGTTTCTGTTGGTTGAATAGTTGCGCAACCAATAAATAAAAAAAGGATAACTAATTCAATATTTTTTATCCTTGAAAGCAAATGGCATACTAATTAAAATAATTACAACTAAACTTACAAAGCAACAATACCCGAAATGCATCATTAATGTGTCCATAAATAAAATTAAGGGGGACTAAGCCCCCGTTAATTAAATGTCTGTAACAATAGTTTCAACCGTTGTAGCAGGCGCAGGTGGTTCACTTGTAAAGTCTACCTGTGTATCAGGCAATGAAACTCCATCCGCATTTTTGCAACGGAAAAAAACCGATTTGATGCCAGTCCAGAAAGCACCGTTTGAAAACTCAAATGTTGGTGAAGTTGAACCGGCTGGGCTTAAATCAGTCCATGTTATTGCAGCACCGTTTGCACTTGCGATGTACCATGAATTGATTGGTTGTATTTGCCCTTGTGGATTTTTCCCAACAAATTGGATTCTCCATTTGTCGTTTAATGTGCCTTGCTGAAAGTTGACTGTTGTTGCCATGTGATTTGATTTTTATTTGGTTTTAGAATTTATTTATTTACCCTTATTTTAAATGTTGCACTTGCCGGGTCTATTGCGCCACTACTATAGTTGTTAAACCTTACCGTTACCGTGTTTGCTGCACTAACCCATGCCGTAAAGCAACTGTTTGCGTTTACTGCTGTATTGGGCACACCCAATGAAACTACATCGCCATCTGCTGCGCCTGTAACTGTGATAGTAAGGTCTGCACTGTTTTGCGCTGCTGTGTTTCCGAAGTCAAGAGTTGCGCTTCCGGTTAATGATAGGTCTGCTGTTAACCTTGTTGAAGATGGAGTAAAATATAAATTAGTTCCATCGAACTCCATTGCGCCAGCTTCCGGCGTTGTAAGATTAGTGCCTGATGTAAATTTTAACGGTGCGTATTCCGCATTCGCAAACCCTCCCGGCAGATGCAAAAATGCTGTGGGAAATCTTTGTCTTATACCAACTTTGCCATTGCTTGCGACAAAGAAAACACCGTCTGATGAAGAAAATGCAGACGCATTTAGGTTAGATGCCGATGCAGCATAGTTGCTGCTCATGGTCATTGCCGTGTTGCTATTTATCGAATTGATTGTTTTTGATTCACCATTATAAACAACTGTTTCACCGGGGACATATTGTAGATAAAACCTTGCATTTGTAGCGCCAGTTAAAGTTGCACTTCCAGATGTTACTGATGATCCAGTGGAATACCCATTCATTTGGGTACCCCTGTAAATAACAAATGCACGGTTAATGGTGTCTGATGGGAAACCACTACCGGTAGTAAAGCCTTGTATAGCAAAATTTCCTGTAGTGTTAAAAAATCGTCCAGATGTCGTTATATAATTACCTAAACTAAGATTTGCGAATGCAGAACCTGTTGTGACAGACAGTGTACCAGATGATGTTATAACCGGAGCCTCAACGCTTACTGATGCAGATAAGGTCTGGGTGCTAACTGTTCCGTTAGAACTAATAGTTAGTCTTGCTGCTTTACCATAATCTTCACTCTGATTCGATATAATTAAGCTTGACATGTTTGTTGTTGCCCGGTTAAAGTGAGGTGCCTCAATAAACCAAATATTTGTTTTACTTGTTAAACTGCCACCATCCCAATATTGGCCTATCAATTGTAATGATGGTGTCCACTGATTAAGTGAGTTTGTTGCGGATTGTGTATTACGTAATACTAAAGCTGGTGTAGACGTTACACCGATATTATTTCTAAATATCCCCATAGTACCGCTATGATTGAATTTATACAATGGACTATTAGTACTTCCTATAACGTCATTACCACCTGTTACAATAGTATCTGCAATGGTTCTTGTCTGAACTATGTTTGTTGTTGCTGATGCACCTGATAATGTTGTTCTCCACCACGGGGATTGATTTTGCAGGTTTAATTTATAAATCTGATGCCCGTTAATTGTCACTAAGCTATCTGTTGATGCACCATTAGTTAAGCCCCTGAAATATAATGCACCGTTAAAAGTGCCACTACCTGTATAGGTGTTGTTACCCGTAAGTACTTTATCCCCTGCAATAATTTGACTTCCTGTTGTTATCAATCCCCTTGCACTTGCGCTTGCATCCGGTATATTAAATGTATGTGTGGATGTTGCGCTGCTTATATTAAAGTCCGTTCCGCTTGTACCTGTTGCAAATGTTTGTGTAGATGCAGTAAGTCCACCTAATGATGTTATTGCTGAATAGTTTATATCCTTATACCTTGCATCATAATATCCTGTACTATGCCACCCACCTGCTGCCGTTGTTGTATCAAGTGATATTGTTCCTGTTGTGGTTATTGTACCGCCTGAAATTGGTGAAGTGGTTGCAATACTTGTAACTGTTCCTGAACTTCCACCCGCTACCCATGACAAATTACCACTTCCATCTGTTTGCAAAGTATATCCGTTAGTATAAGTAGGATTCATGGCTGCTGCGTTCAATACGCCAAATCCTAATGATGTTCCTGACCTTCTTAAAACATAGTGGTCTGTACCTGCTGTAATATCTGCTACGTTCGCTGTTGCGTTTGTACTGTTGCCTATTACACTTAAACCTGCTGATTGACGAATATAATCATTAGTTACACCGTTCCCTTGCAATGATACTTCCGCTAATGACCCTACCTGATTTACTTCTATTGGTGCAATCCCTACTACTTGGTCAATGTATGGTACAACATAGCTACGGGCTTCTAACAATATAATATTGTCAATATAAAACCCAATAGTACTACTACCATTGCGTATAAATCTTACTGATGTTGCGCCTGTTATGTTACCGAAATCTGAAAGCGGGATTGATATATTTTGATAGTTTGCTGTTATGTTACTTTGAAAACCGTAAGTGCCTTGCCCAAAAACAACGGTACTACCTACAGGGGTTGCACCATTAAAAAACTGAATAGCCATCACCCTGCCTGATGCCCATGTTGCCTTACTTCTAATTTTAAAATTTAAGAAAACATAATCAGTAAATACGGGCGTAGGGCTTACTGTCATCGTAAACTGATTACCGCTTGTTACGTTTGTTGCTTCTATGTCAAATGTACCTTCGTATGGGTTTGTAGTTGATGCAGGGTTTAGGTTTGCGGTGTTATCGCTATACGTCCATTCTGTTGGCGGCCCTGCGTTTTCCTTATATATAACGTCAATATCAAGTGTTGGCTGTGTTGTTGCTGCTTCCACTACTGCAAAAGATATTTTAAGCTGTGTTGCTACGTCAATATCCGGTTCTTCTGCGGGGTTTGCGGGTGTTCCTTGTGCTACTGCTGCTACGCTACTTGTGTTTACATAAAACACATCTATACGGCCATTGGTTGGGTCTGCTGCTGTAAGGGTAATGCTTGTAGATGTTGGTATGTTGTAAACAATACCACCAATTCTGTATGTACATGGTGACACCTCATAGTCATAATTTTGAATCCACGTAACAGTACAACCACTAATAACACCGTTTTGAAGTCCTGTTATGTATGGATTTAAACTATCCGAAAGTATCGGGAATGTGGTACGGTAAAGCAACCCATTATTATCAGTCCAAACTACTTTTTCATTATCACCGCCTAAGTTACCTACATGAAAATCCGTGTTGTTAAACTTCAAATCAAATGCACCACCGTCTATTGTATTATTCCCTGTTAGCGTACTTCCTGTTGTAAGTGTCTGCTGCCATGTTTGCGAACCGCCACCGCCGCCTGAACCACCACCTTGCTTAATCCATTTAGTAGCCGTATTGTCACGCATCCAAATGGTATCAAGTACGTTTATAAGCATACCACCATACAAACTAACTACTGATAAATTTGCGCTTGCCGTATCTGTAAAGCGGGGTTTAACTAACATCCCACTATCAAACTGCCCTGCACCTTTGTTTTGTGTAATTTTAGTAGCACCACCTGTAAGTAAATTAGGTGTACTAAAAGGGGTTTGTGCTTTTGATACAAACCCTATTACCAAAACCATCATTATGAGAAAAACGTTTTTCATGTTAGATTGCATAAAGTTGGAATAATTCACCTGCGTCTGCTGCACCTACTATCGTAAATGTCCCTGTTGCCGAAACCCAAGAGTAATATGTACCGCCCGTATCTACTGTGCTTTGCGGTACTCCACCCCTTATAAATATCAAATTGTAGCCTATAAACGCCGTAATAACTTTTGTACTTTCGCCTGTTGCTATGAAAGAACTTGCGCTTACTGTAAATTGATATGGCGGCGGCGGCAATGATGGCTGACCGGGTGTTACTGACCCACCACCACCTGATATGATAGCCTGTGCAGTTAACCCATACGAACCACAAAGGGAAAATACATAATTGGCTACTTTTGTAAGGTCGTCATTTGACGGGTCAATATCATTAAGCCATTCCAATATACCACCTTCAATAGTCAATATATCAGGTAGATTTGGTACAAGTGCAGGATTGTTGGTGTTGCCCTTATCCAAATCCAATGAAGCCAATAAACTTGAATATTTAGCTATTTGTATGGTGTCTGCTACATTAGGCATTAGTAAAAAAGATTAGGATTGTCTATTAAATATTTACCACGATTCAATGCAGCTTGTGAACCTGCAATATTGCTACCTATCTGTACAGCATTATCAGCATCTAACTTGCAAACGTAAAGTTTCATTTTATTGTAGTAGAAAGACTTATTGTAAGACAGCCCTGCTGCATTTATGTTAGAAGATATTTGAGCGAGGCTTAGATTTAATAAATATTGGTCTATGTTCAAGGTGAAGTCAAACAGAATTGTTTTTGTATATAAAACAACACCGCTTACACTAAGCCAGTTTACAGTAATATCGCAAGCGGTGTCCTGTGTTAAAACATCAAGTGTTATAGAGCTATCTGCATAATCCCAAACTTCATAATCCGTTGTAGTACCTGTTTCTACAAGATAGTCCCTATTTGCATCTTGTATATAAACATGGCGTGTAACTATTAAAACATCACTACCTGTTGAAGTGTCGGTTAAGTTTATTTCATCAGGTAAACCTATTGTTTGTGATGCTGAAAAATTGGGAGTTAAAGCCATGATTAAATACTATTTAGTTGTTTGCAATTATGCAACCGATTCTTCTTTCGGTTTGCGTCCTCTTTTCTTTTTTGCTGATACCTCAAGGAATTTATTTGGGAAACTTGTTGCGTACTTTTTCATACGTGATGGCAAATTCAAATTATCATATTCACCAAAGTTTGGAAGTTTCTTAGCCAATACAAGCATTTCATCCAAACTCATACCTTTTACAACTTCAATAGCCGTTTCAAGATTATCAAGTTCGTCATCTGCTTTTTGATTCATTTCGGCAAAATCAATTTCTTCAAACATGATAGATTTTGATTTATCCCTATGTGGATTTTTACCGTTGTAGTTGCATATCCACAAGTGTTCAAAAAGTTCAATGTCTTCAATGTTGTCCCCTGAAAGATAAAATTCACCATTCCATAAACCGGGTACTGCAATGTTTGAACCGGGGATAAATGTCCGGTATTTTGTAGGTCTTTCCGTAGCAGTTTCAAACTGTTCAACTACCCCAATATCTACATAGCCACCTTTACCGTTATTAAGAAACGGGTCACGTATGCGGTCATAACACGGGATTTGATAATTGCCGTAAAATACAGGGCGTTTCCTTCTTTCTTCTTCATCAGGGTCATTGTTAGCTACACCTGTAAGCATTTTAAAACGGCGAATTTCCCCCGGTTCTAACTGCGGGATAGTGGCTTTCAGTTCATCTGAAATGTTGTTGATAGTTTTTAAAACTTTCATATATTAAATTATTGGTTGCGCATATATAGAAGTAGGGCGGTGATTAGCCGCCCTTAACTTCATTCGATTATGAATACATTTGCTGACGAAGTGCAAACTGCGGAGCAATAAATTCAAAACCCTGTTTGGTTGTGTAAACCACTTTCCATTCCTGAACAGTTCCGGTAGGGTTAACCTGTGATAAAGCGCCTGTATGGGCTTCACCGATAAGGTCTGTACCGTAAGGAAGCTGATTGGGGATGTAGCGTACACGTAAAGCGGGGTCATAACCACCACCGTACACCTTAACACGCATATCAATTGGAAGCCAGTACATAGACTTGCTGATTGCTGTCTGTGAGAACAATGTAGGATGGTCGAAGATAGGCATGATAGCTTTGCTGATAGTGAAACCTGAATACATGAAGCGTTCTACTTCAAAATCAAGCTCCCTGCCATCTACTACCAAACGAACTGAATTAACACCGCTTGAACCAAGATTCTTCAAGAATACATCGTAAATACGATTAGCCTTGCTTGAACCTGCCATAAGGTATTCTTTTGGTGAACGCTTTGCAATCAGGTTGTCAATTGCATCATCCAAAGCACCGAAGGATGCAGCACCGGGGTTAAGGGTAGTACCATATAGTTCAATGTACTTGTTGATACCCCTTGTAGTCTGTACTGCACCACCGCCACCACCACCTGTTACAATGTTTTGGTCGGTAAGTGTTGGGTTGCTGTCGCTGAATGAAGTGGTTGACATATCGCCACCGATAAAGGCTGCGTTTACGTTACCTTTCAGCTTGATAGCTTTGTCAATCTGATCTTTTACAGCGTATTTGTTCTGACCATTGAAAGTTACTTCAATAGTAGCTGCACTTTGTACGTCTGTAATTTGTGATGTAACGCTAAAAATCTGATACTTGTTAAAGTAAGATGTAACACCGTACCTTACGTTGGTAGGTGCATCAGACCTTTCACCGTATGCGTTAGAAAAGATAGACAGCTTATCGCCTGCGGTATGCGTAATGTTTGCGCCGCTTACAGATTTGATTACCAATGTATCAATACCTGAAGCAGTAGATACACTATACACATAACCTACTACGGCATTCGTTGGGAAGATTACAAGGTCACCTACTTGTGTATAACCGGAAGTTGCTGCCGTAAAAGCAGTAGTTACGGAAACCGTACCGCTACCTGAAACTGAAGCACCTGTGGTATCACCAAGTTTAAAAATACTTTCGTTTACGAATGTACGGTAGATAGGCTGTCCTGTTGCAATAGGCATTTTCCTATCGCCAAACCCCAAAATATCGGTAAGCGCATCTTCATTGTAAATGTCGGCTACCATTTTGTTAATTTCCCTTGTGTCAAGTACGGGGTCAAGTGCTGACACGTAACTTTTGTTAATATATGACAGTGATGCCATGACGTTTAAAATTTAAAAGTGTTGAAAAATTTGTTAAGAGCCAATCCCAAATTTGCTTGCAAGTGTCCCTGAACGGGCTTGTGATGCAAAAACATCTTTGAGCGTTTGGTTGGTATTGTCAATCGTAGTAAGTGAAGTCGGCTTTTTAATGTTTTGCGCTTCTTCCACTTCTTTACGGTGTCCAATACCTTTGCCAATGTTAATCAAATCCCGTTTGAATTGTTCAGGATTCATTTTGAATAGTGCCAATTCATACGCAAGTTGTACATCCGGCTCTCCCGTTTTCAACCGCCCGTATTTATTTGCTGCTTCTGGATTATACAATGCGTCTAAAACCACTTTAGGGTCAACGTTATAATTAAACGGTTTAATCCCATCAGGCAATTTTATAGCAACTCTCTTGCTATTTAAAAGTGCTTTTGTTGATTCGTGGTTGTTGACGTATTGAATAAGTTTTTCGTTTTCTTCTTTTATCTTTTGTTCCTGTGCTAATTGTTCTGCTGTTGGTTTAGCTTGTTCAATTACCGGAACTTTAAATTTTTGCTGTTCGGCTATCCTTTGTTGACGTATTTCGGATGCTTCGGCTTTGAGTGATAGCGAACCAAACCGCTTATCTTCTTCACTATCAAATTCGCCTTGCTTGTATTTGTAGTTGAAATAGTCCCGCAATTCCTGTTCATCCATGTTAGGGTATTTAGCTTTAAGGCTATCCATAACAAGTTTGTCATCCGGCACTTTATTCCAATCAAGTGATTTTGCTTCAAGGTATGCGTAAGGGTCACCACCGTTTTTCCTAAATTCTGCGAACTCCAACGTAAAATCATCGTACCCCAATTCTTTCAATACTTCTTTTGGGTCTGCTTGTTTTAAAGCAGTACGCCAATCGGTAACCTTATTTTCAGGCTGTGCATTTTGTTCTACTTGCTGACCATTTTCATCAAACGTAGGGAAATTGAAATTAGAAACAACTTCAGTATCAGTTACGGTATAATCGTTATCTGCTGTTTGTAGTTGTGCTGCTTCCGTATTTTCAACGGCGGGTTCTGTTACCGTTGGTGTTTCTGTTGTTTCGGTAGCCAAAGCACCTTCTTCTGTAACTACTGTTTGTGATGTTTCAGGGGTTGCTTCGCCTAATGGCATCTGCATGGATGCACCTAATGTAGATGATTTTATTTGTGTGGTTTCACTCATAAAGAAATTGGTTAAGTAAAATTATATGAAAAAATTAAAATATGCTTAAAATTTTTTAAACGGCTTTTGACGCTGCTTCTTTTGCGCTTGCCGCTATTTGTGAACTGATAATTTTTGCTTGTTTTTGCAGGTCTGCCGCCACAATTTTGCTTTCGCCTTGTACATTGGCTTCCTGCAAATCGCTTTGTTTTTTCATCATTTCAATAGTGTATTGCCATTGTCCTTTTACCATTTCTTTTTCAATCTCTAATTTGGCTGTCATCATTAATGTTTGCTGCTTCATTTGTTCGGCTGCTAACATTATTTGCTGTTGCCCCTGATTATTTGCCTGTATCTTAGCAAGTTCAGCCTGTTCCATCCTTTCCCTGTTCTTTTTAATGGAATAGGATAGATACATTTGCGCTTGTTTAAGCGTCCGGCATGACATTACTATAATCTTTTGGCTTGCATCTATAAGTCCCTGTGATTCCTTTATATTTAGTTCTTGATACAATGCTTCCCATTGCGCCCTTGTAGGGGCTTCTTCAACAAATATTCCAAATTCATAAAGGGATATATCGGGATTTATTTGCAGGAACTTAACCGTTTCCATGCCCAAAGCCTTAACAAAACCTTGCACTTTACCTAATTTAACAGCCATTTGCACCTTCTGAATGATACTATCGTCAAGCATTTTGGCTAACTGCTTGTCGGCGTTCATTATCAGGAATAATGCGTTATTGGTTGAAATATTAGCAGTTTCTACGGTAGGGACAAGTGCCTTTGCATTTGGCGTGCTGCCATCCGTAAATTCGTTCAAACCAGATACCTGCTGCATCATTAAATAGATACGGTCAAGGTCGGCATATAGCTGCGCAAAGGCCTCTAATTGCCCTGTTGCCTGAATATCTACAGCTTTGTAGTTTGGGTTTGAACTAAGCAAATCGCTACTACGTTTCATCAAAATGAAATTATTGAAAGCAAAGTCAATAATTTCTGATGGCTTCATGTTTTGCTGCCCTTTTGCACCCAACCCAACACTTTCCAAAGCATTTAGGTCAAGTTCAATAAGGTATGGAATAAGTTTGTTTTTAAGATTCTGTAACTTTCTCCATGTAAGCTGATAAGCGTCTGCAAGCGGTATAAGCCTTTCTGTCAATCCTTCATACATCATCTTATACCCGTTCCATGCGAATAGGTGAAAGTCAAGTGATGTATGCGTCCAATTTGATTTTTTGCGATTTTGGTTTTCTGCCAACCCATAGTCATACATATAGGTAGTACCCACTATCCACTTTGCTTTGTACTTTACCTGCTTAATGGTTGACATATATACGGGGTCGGCTTGTCCTCTTTCGCTTTCATTGGTTGGAAAACCTACCGTTGCGCCGGATTGTGATACGTACCTGATATTTTTATAATCAGTTCTACCAAACCTTTCGTTACCCCTACCGTCTATTTCATTGCTGTAAACAGTGGTATTCCAGCTTAAAAATTCAAGGTCAAACACCAATACTTTAAACCTATCCCAATAGCGGGATTGGTTTACATTTAATGTTTTAGGGTTATTAAATTTACCTGCTACGTTTTTGCAAATATCTTCTATTTGGTCAGGCGTAAAATAGTCTATAAGGTCTGATACTTTTGTAGGCACTATTTCCCCGCAATGCACCATATCAGAAAAGTCCGATTTTTCGCAATAGCTTGTAATTAGGTTTTCGGGGTTTACTTCCCTGAACTTTACATTGCCATTATAATCAATCATGGTACGATACCCGCCAATACCAAAGTCAACTAAGTACTCAACTACCCTACGTCTAAGTTCCCTGAAATCATTTTGCTGCCTTACTAACATAATGGCTTGTTCGGCTTCCATGCTCATAACGTGCTTGTAGCCGAAATCCATTTCCATTTGCAGTTGTTCTAAATCTTCGGGTTCTTTTGGATTTGGTTTTAAAACGGGGCTATCAGCAAGTGGGCTACCAGCTTGCATAGCAAGTTGACGCATCTGTATTTTAGCCTTCATTTTTGTGAAGTACGCATCTTCTTCACTTTTTGCTATCGGGTCAACCGCAAATACCTGCGTATCATATTCTTGCTGAAGTATTTTTGCTATGGCAATTTCTACAAACTTTGAAAGGATAGGTACTACTTGTGAGTTTAGGTTGTTTTCGGTTTTATCTTCAATATCATCCCCCGGCTGTATGCGTTTGTACTTGTTAATAGACTGCTTACCCATCCGGTATTGGCGTATTTCCGCATACCTGCTACGCCCAAAATACAGCATATTTAGCGGACTGAAGCCGTTTGCGTCCTGCCATGCGCTGGTGCAATACTGTAAAATCCAGTCATAACCCTTTTGTCTGGGGTCTATATTGGGGTCTGGATATGAAGCGTATGTGCTATCCAATTCTATACAATTTAATTGTGAAATTACAAAATATTTTAATGTTCATATAAAAATTTTAATCACTTTTTAAGGTCGCATATTTGCAACACCTATTTTGTCAATAGGCGCAAGCAGGTTTCTATTTTGTAATAATCCATCAAAATTGCAATAGTGCTTATTGTTTTCGCTATACCCGTTGTACTGAACTGCGACAAATGGGTTGCATACGATATACTTCCCCAATCCGGTTAATGCCCCATCCAAATGTTCTTCCCCTGATACTCCTAAAAATGTATCGTAAAAACGACTATTGACTATGTAGCAATGCAGGGCGGCAAAACGTTCTACCTGATTATTTTCGTCTATTTTGCCTAAGTATATGCCGCCTAAGTAAATGTCAAAATCTTCCGGCTTATTGGATAAGTAGTAGTCAAAAGCCCCTTTACCGCAAAACCGTATGTCATCTTCAAAGATCAAAACTTCCGGCAATCCTTCCTGTTTGGCGTATTCTACTATCTGTTTATGCGCCTTGTTAATTCCTATATGCGATCCCCTGCTGTCATAAATTGCATCCCATATCCTGAATGATTCTATACCCTGATATTTCAATTCAGCTAATAATGTTTCCCGCCTATCGTGCCTATCCTTATTGTGTATAATATTTGGTATCAATAAGTCCATCCTGAATCCTTTGAAAAGTATTCTGAAATATCTTTTGTATAATGCTGCTTTCTCGCCTGTTCTTCCCGTACATGGATAAGGGTAATACCTGCTGCCATAGGTTCGTCAAACTTTTCAGTATCTTCTACCTTAAATCCTAACCAACCTGTTTCCTTTCTTATCAATGTTTTAAAATATACCTTGCTGATAAATTTGTTAATGTATGCTTCAGTATAGTTGCATATTGTCTGTACTGCATTGCCAGATGTATTTACTCCCGGTTCTACTTCTCCCGGTAGCCATTTCAAAAATCCACCGCACTCCCAATTTGTAAAATCACTTTTCCAATGGTTTACGTTTCTTTCAAAAAGTATTTTGCAACCACACCACCATGCCATTTTTAAAACATCTTCATTAGAGGCTCTTGTACTTTCTTCCCGGTACGAATACCTTAGTACAAAAGCGTCATCGTAAATATCATTTGGATAATGCGGGTCGGGTAATTGATATGCAAATGCAGCACAATTAGACCTTCGCTTGTCTTTTGTTTTGTCATATCTAAAAGGGTCACATCCTATACGGTAGCTGAAATTGTTGTTGGGATGGTAATGACCGCCTTGATAAAAAACATCATTTGGATTTTTGGGAAACCAATCTTTTATCTTTTCAAATTTACCTTTTGGGTTTGGCTTCCAATTAACTTTGCTTGGTTCGTATATTAATTCACCTGTTGCTGTAACTTTTTGAACGCTTATCCTATTACCGTTTTCCCATTCTAAATCACCAAATTCAGTAAAGTGGTGCGTCCATTGTATATCGTCAAGTTGGTTGTTTAGTATTTCGGGATTATAAACCGCATATTCTCCATCTGTCGAAAAGGCTTCTTTTATTGTACGGGGATATTTTCTTTTAAAAGAACTCATACCCCTTGTGTCGCCTTTATCCTGATACGCTTTTAAGGTATTGACAATGTACTTTTCTGCTGCTTCCTCATTGGCAAACCCGTACTTATCAAAGTTCATGCTTTTATGTGCCGGAAGGAAATAGGTATAAAGCCCTGTTACAGTTCTGTTGTTTTCGTTTCTTTCAAGTGGGTTGCTGTTAGCTGTTAGTTCCTGAAATTCTACGTTTTCTTGTTCGTCTTTTTCGCTTTCAACCGTTGTAGTAAAATAGTGTTTACCATTAAAATATCCTTCAATTTCTGTACAGAAACGTACTACGTTTTGACGTTCTTTTATGCTTGTTGGTTTTTTTACTTTACCGCTTTCATCACTTACATACGAATGAAGTTCCGGGCCATCATAGGCTGATTCTATTGCAGGTTTAAAATCTATAAATGAATCAAGTGGTTCTTCCAATGTTTCACTTTCTTCTTCAGCCCTGCTACCCCTTTTAGATGGTGCAAAAAACCTTAATTCATCATTAGGGCTATCACCTTTCATTATATCGTACACGGGTCTAAAAAAGTCCGGCAAATGTTTCCACGGGTCACGTACTGCTTTCTTAAAAAATTCCTGCGCATCATCATCAGACTTTGATTGTATGCCGCCATGATGGTTATTCATTCGGGATGTACGTTCATAAAGCCAACAACCCGCCCTTGCTGTATTATGAACTACTGTCCCGTCTGCAAGAAGAAATAAATTGTTTTTATCAACAGTAAATCCGTAGTAATCACCGTTACCAATAGGCTCAATAGAAAACCCAAAATTTAATGAATTTTTTCGTCTTGTTGTCGCTTTTGCTTTCTTTCTTAATATTTTACAAGGTATTCTTTCTATGTCTCCATATATTTCTATTCTTTTTACTATACAAGAATATTCTGTACCATCGCTCCGTTTCATAGTTGCTTTTTTGTCAATACATGAAGCAAAAAAACCTAAACTTCTTGATAACTCTGCTATGTCATTAGCAAGCGTTATATTTTTTTGAGTTATTTCGTATTTTCTTGGCTTACCTTTATATGAATCTAAATACCCATCTGTATCTATAATTCCAGCCAATAACTCTAATCTGTTATTTTCGCTATCTAATAGATATTCTTTAGGTATATGCTTATTACCAAGTATATTCAATCGCTTTAATTCTGCTTTGTAAGGATTGATTGCCCAATTTTTAAGCGAAATACCATCTTTTTCACTTCTGTCACCTTTTTGACTTAATCTATATGTTATTTTTTTTGTTACAGATAATTTTAAATTTAAATTTTCTGCAAATGTTTTTACAAAATCAAGGACTTCGTGATCTGTTGTGGTTATAGACCCGCAATGACTTGAACCGTCTCCCAAGTAAACTCCAATCATGTAAGGAGGTATAATGTGTTTTATTTCTGCAAAATGATTACCCCATCCTCTGCGATACATTACAAGATGTTCTTTCTCCGATTGTTTTAATCCTAAATATTCTTTTACTGAAATATTTATCTTATCGCCTTTTTTCCAGCCTTTATAATTTGGCTTTTCTTTCCCATTCCACAACAAAGCTAAAATGTGGCTTTCATTACAAACAAAACCTTCGCCTTTATTTGCGGTTATTTTATATAAAATTTCCTGTCCAGAAATCACACCACTAACTAAGCGTTTAGTAGAATCGTCTCCCATTACATATTCGCCATCTAATATATCCTGAACAAACTTTGTCGTCCCATCAAACATTCTTATTAACGTATTTTTCCCAAAACACTTTCCATTTTTGCGGCGTGTTAATTCGTTAATACCTAAACAATCAGGGTCAAACATACAGTACGATAGCACATAAAAAAAATCCCTGTCCGGCATACGGAAATCCATATACTTACCCTGAAACTTCCAATATGTAATGTACAAGTAATGTAATCCTGTAATGTATATGTATTCTACTTTATCTGTTTTGGGATTGTAGTTGGGGAACCAAATACCGCGTATCCTTCTACCCCATTCACGCCTACGTATTTCTTCAAGGTATGGGTCAACGTAATACTTATCAAGTTCCTGTATTTTCTTTTCGTCTTTTCTTCTTGAATAAAAGTCTTTGGGTAGTTGTGGTCTTATCCAATAATTATCTTCTTCGTATTCAGCTTCGTCAAGTATATCTGTTTCTTCTACTTTACCTGTTACTGAATTTACACCATAGCCAATAGGGGGAATATGGCATTTAAAAACAAAGCCAAAAGCATTGTCGTTTATTTCAATTACTGAACCGTTGGATATTGGATGAAACATATATTATACTGTACCGTTTGCTATTTCTTTTGGTGATATTGGATTTGTGTTTGGTCTTTTTTGTTCTCCTTCCATTTTAAGAATGACCTTTAAATTGTTAACATTTTCAATCAATTTTGGGATATTCTCCCACAAGTCTTTTGCATTTTTATATTCTACTTGGTCGTCCTTTTCTGTTATTTTTGATCTGATATTAAATGTTTTTAAAAACTCCGTTTGTTGCCGTAATATATCCACATAAACCAAATATGCTTCTTTTGCAGGGTTATATTCCCCTATGCCCATACGCTTTTCGTATTCGGCTATTTTGTTTTTGTATTCTTGTTCTGTCATGGTTTACTGATATTCTCTTGTATTCAACGTAATCAAAACATAGGCTTCCATACCCGTTACTATTCTTTCTGATGCTGTCATTGATTTAAAATTTGTTCTAATGATTGGTCAATATCTTCTTTTATCTGAATATTTAATGGCACAGGGAATAATTCTTCTTTTGCCTGTTTTGTAGCATTAGTTTTTATTTTTTTTATTTCATCCTGAACTTCTACAGTTGTCATATCCGCAAATGTCTTTTTAATAGGCTTGCCATCTTTTACATAGACTTTACCATTTTTGTACAATTCGTCTAATTCTGATTTTATTAAACTATCTCTCTTTTGGGTAAACTTTTTAAATTCATCTTTGGTTATTGGCTTTTTAACTCCATTTTCATACTTGGTTATCTTGTTAATATCCATCGTTTGTTTTGAAGTCAAATTTCTATCGTACAACCCTTCAAGTGTAGATATATTGGTATATGTTTGAGTGCCTACACCAAATGTAGATGGTATTCCTGTGGTGAATATTGCAGATACGCCTTTGTCTTTTATCGCTTCCGATAAATCTTGAAAAGTCAATGGAATAAGCATACTTGTCAATTCTTCTAAAGGTTGAACCCTGTCGCCTGTTACATTTTCTCCTGTTATTATATCTACGCCGGATGCCGGAACTGGCGCAAGTTTACCCCTGAAAAAATTAGAAGCCGTTTGGAATTTTTGTTTTGGCTGCAAATTTTGAATTTCCCCCGTTGTAGTTGTTTTTCTTTGCCCTGTGAACATTTGCGCCATAAGTCTTACATAAGGCTGAAATCCACCCCAAATATCATATCTTGTATTGCCTACTTTTATTTTACCGAAATCACTGCTTCTTGGATCAACTTCTACTGTTACTTTTTCATCTTCTTCATCACTACCAAATGCTTCTTGATACAATTTAGCCAATGTCAATACACTAAGACCTGCACCTAAAAACTTAGCCATATCTTTAAAGTATTGAACCCTTACTTCTTTTGGTACATTATAATAAAAATTAGGATTAGCAAAATTTGTAAGCAATTTTACACGGGATGCAATAAGTCGTGGCGAAAAGAAAACTGCATTAAGAACTTGTGCAGATTCCTCAAACTTGCCTAATGTACCTCTACCTGTAACTGTATTTATATAGTCGCCTGTTTCACGATAAAGTTTTTCACTATTTTCAAATGTTTTTCCTTCTGCTTCATAAGCATCTGCCATTCTATTAAATACATCCCACCTTACTTTATTCAAAAAAGCAATATAAGCCCTTTCAGAACCCTTTACCAATCTGCCAATTACAGGTATTTTTTCAGCAAGATTACTCATAAACTGCTCTTCCTTCGCTGAAAGTTTTGGGTCATGCGGGTCGGCTAAATGCAACGTGCTTTTTTTTGCTAATTCATATCTTGGATGTTCTTTAACATCATAAAACCACCTATCAAAAGCCTTTTGTGAAAATGCTTGTTTAAACATTTCTGCCGCCGCTTTCATAGATATTGTAGGATACGCAACCGTTGTTATTATACCCTGCCTTAATGGTGCTGAAAAGTCTACTGATGCCATGATAGCCCTCGGTACATTAGATACTTCTACTACTGCATCTTGTATCTTTTGGTACTTAGTTCTATTTGCATACTTTTCTTTCAGTAACCTTATTTCTCTTTCTTGCTTTAACTTTATTAATTTGTCTTTGGCTTCTACTGCTTTTTTAAATTCTTCAGGATACTTCTTTTTAAGTTCAGGATTAAGCAATAATGGCTTTCGTTCTTCCGGCGCAAAATCGCCTTTCTTTATTTTTTCTTCTACTTTGGCTATTTCGCTTTCTGTTCTTTTCCTTAATGCTGCAAGTTTTTTAAATTCAGCATCTAAATCTTCCGTGTAAAATTTATCAAATTCCTTTTCACGTACATACTGCTGTTTGCGTAATTCCTTAATCTGATTTTGCAAATCAGTAATACGCTTGTTCCTTATTTGTTTTTGTCTTTCAACTTTTGGTTCAACTCCATTTTGTAATTTCTCTAATTCACCCAATAATTTTGCTTCCGTTTTTAAATCACGCAAATTTGCGGCAAGATTAGACCTTGTTTGTTTCTTTTCGGAATAATCCCCTGCTATAATATTTTGAATATCTTTTTCGGTTATACCTTCAACTATATCTTTTACTTCATTGTAGACTAACTTTACTACTTCTTCTAATTTGGTATAATTTTCATCAACCAAACTTTTTACCAATTTGCCTACGTGTGGTGCAATAGCTTTTAATTGCGCTGCTCCGGGTATTGAAGATTGCAAACCGCCGCTACCTTTGGCGACTTTCAGCAAATCTTCACGCATTTGCTTTATTATGTCCTGTCGTTCTTTTACATAATCTTCATGCGTTTTTTTAGTTTTACTTGGCTGCGACTTTTTCCTTACTTCATCAATCTCTTTTTGCGCTTTTAATTTAGCAACTTCTTCTTCAAGTATTTTTACTTTCTCTTTGTATTCATTATTAGCTGCTTGTATTTCTTCAAATTCTTTGGTATTTACTTGCTTTTGATTTTCAGTAAGAACATTTGCACCCGTAGCTTCCATTTGTTGAATAAAGAAATTACCTAAACTATCGTCAGGTAATCTTGAACCACGCCTTGCAACTAAACTCTTAGCTATTTCACTACCACCTACCTTATCAGAAATTTCTACAACACGTTTTAATTTTGCAATATTTTCATCACTTGGATTTGCCTTTACCTGTTCATCAAGATACATCAGATATTCGCCTATAATGTTCTGTTCTACCGCATCAGGCATTACGCCTTTTTCAACCCTATTCAGTAATGCTTCTACATTATACCCGTCTTTTATTCTTTGTCTTGCTTCATCTATCCATCCTTGTATTGTTTCGGGTATCTTTTGATATGGTTCTAAGCCGCTTCTTTCTCTTATCTTTTCAGTATCGGCATGGCGAAAGCCTTTCCCTTCTCCTTGTTCACTTACGGGTGGTTCGGATGGTGGGGGCGGTTGGGATTCGGTGGGTATTTCACCTTGTCTATCTTGTGCGAATTTTTCTTTTAGTTCGGCTTCGTTGTATGGAATTTTATTTTCGTCAAACCAATCTTTTATTTTTTGGAAACCTTCATCAACTGCTTGTGCAAAGTCTTTTGTAGTATCATAAATATCTGCAAATGTTTCAAGTGCTTTTGCAAATGCTTCGTTTATTCCTATGCCTTGTTTTTTTGTTCCTTTTGGCAATGATGCTTGCAACCAATCAGGTAATACTTTTTCTTCACCGCTTCTTAGTTTAGCGGCATATTGCCTTGCTTTGGTTGATAGGTTTTTGGGTTCTGTTTGTGTAGCAGCTTCAACCCCTTCTTGTTGAATGGGAATATTCTCTACACCTTCTTCTGTTTGTTGGATTGGTTGACTTTCAGGTTCAGTAGTTATAGATACTTCTTCTTTTATGGGTTGTGGGTTAGATACAGTAGGTTGTTGTGTTTGTTGTTCTGGTTGTTCTATTGGTTGTGCTTTTGGTTCTTCTTGTATAGGTTCAATAGGTTTTGTTTCTGTACTGCTTTCCGTTTCTGTGGTGATTGGTTTAACTTCTCCTTGACTTTCAGGTAATCTTCCTTCGATAGATTCTGTTTCTGCAATAGTTCCTTCATCTGCTTTTGGCTGAATGACTTGGGTTTCTTGGATTTCATTTTGTTTTGGAAGAATTATTGTAGTTGTTGATTTTTTAGTTTCAGGTTTAGCTTCTACTTGTGTAGTTGTAGTTACATCGGATTGTTTAAGCCTTCCCGGCATAATAACAGTAGATTGTGCTTTTCTTTTTGTTTCATTTTGAGCAGCTTTAGATAATTCATAATGTCCTTTAGTTATTTCAACTTCGCTTCCATCAGGTGTTATTTTTATATATTTCCCATCTTTTTCAATGTATTCATTTCTTTCTCCTGTTACCACTTCTTGAATATAGTCATTAACTTCACTTAACTTATCTTTTAACAAGTCTAACTGGTCTTGTTTTTGCTTTGCAAAAGCGGGGTCTACATTTTGTATTTCCTGTTCTAATTTCTGTATTTCATTTTCAAGTTGCTTGCGCTGTTCGATTCCTCCTATAACAGAATATTTAGTTTCCGTATCAGTTTCGGGTGGTATTTTTGAAGCAATATCTGTATATTCTTGCGCTTTAGTTAATATTTGTTCAGCTTCTTGCGGGGAAAGGTTGCCTTCTTGAACTTGCGCATTAATATCATCTGCTACTTTCTGTAAATCTTCAGGCTTATTCGCTTCCGCTATTTGCCTACGAATTGATTTGTTTGTATTTTGAAACCCGGCGGTAAGTCCACCTAAAGGGCCACCCATAGCACTACCCATTGCTATGGAATTAGAAAGATTTTTAAAAAAGTTTTTTTCTATATCTTCTTCATTAAATATCTCTTTCCCCTTTATTTTATTCAATAGCAATTTTAGTGATTCCCCTGCAATGGTTTGTGTTCCTTCTGTAGTACCCTCAACCACAAAACCTGTTGCTGTGCCCAATCCTACTCTTTTTGCTTTTGATGCAAACTGACTTGTCTTTTTAAATATTGCATCTTCCAATTCTTTTGCAGTAGCCTTTTGACCTTTCTTTGCAAATTCATCCATCACTTCACCTAACACCTTTCTTTGCGCTGCTTTGCCTAATCCTGTGCTTTTGAATAATAATCCTAAACTAAACTTTTCAAACGCTGCTTGTGTCAATGCCTGACCTAATATATATCCGTTCTTTTCTGTATTGTTTAAGTCTTTTGCGTTTGGATTAGCTGCAAGTTCAGCCGCATTATCATTTATTGATTGCAGTACCCACGTAAGACCGCCCGTTCCTGCACCCAATCCTATACCACCTAATTGCTTTGGTATATTAAATAAAAACGCTTCAATATCTTTTCCTGAAAGACCGTCTGTAATATCAAAAGCCGCCCTTTCCTGTTCTTGTTCTTTTGTAGATGAAGATGACCTTGCTTTTTGCACAAACCCATACGCTTCTTCCCTTTTCTTATCTGGTTCAGGTGCTTTTATCAAATCACCGCTTAATACATCACTTGGTTTTGCACCAGGAGTTAAGGCAACATCTATTTTACTTTTAAGGCTTTTTGCAAATACCTTTAACGGGTTATATTGTTCTACGTATGCCGCACCGCCACCGACTTCTGAAAACAAATCCACTAACGTATTATAAATTGCACCTACCGCACTACCACCTATTTTTTTATCTTGTTCTACTGCCACCCCAATAGGCAATCCACCTTTATTTACAGGTGCAGTAGGTTTTACTTCTTGACCTATAACACTTGCATCAAATACCCCTGTTTCTTGTTTTGGCTTTGTTATTGGTTGCTGCTGTACTTTTGGTACTTTCTGTTGTGCAGTTTGAATAGTTTGTTGTGTTTGACCACCAATATCCATAAAGCCCGGTATGGCGGGTTGTTCCTTTTTAGGCGTAGACAAAATACCCAATGGGTCATTGGATGCAGAACTTTTCTTTGGGGTCAATATTCCTAATGGGTCGCCGGACATTTATTATTGCGGTTTAATAGTTCCTAATTTGATAGCTTGGTTTATTTGGTCTTGGGTATATCCTAATTTAATTAAATCATTGTTTGTGTAAGTTTTGCCATTTACGTTATATTGTTGAGTTTTTGGTTGTGGCTTTGCATTTTGTTGTGTGCGTCCATATTCAGGTTGCGTGCCTTTTGCTGATTCTGTATTAGCTTTTAATTGAGCGTTAAAAGCATCTTGCCTTGTTACCCAATTTGATTCAAGTGCGCCTGTGCCTGTTGCTGGTTTTACTGCTACTATCTTACCATCTTCCGTTTTAATATTATATCCTTCAACTACTAATCTAAGTTTTTCATTTGGCATATAGGAATTTACTATCTGTGCAGTGCCGGAAGGAATGGCTGATTTTGGCACATAAATTTCTTTATCACCTGTGCTATAAGGGTTACCATTTGCATCAGTAACAAATCCATTTTGAATAGTTACACCTGATTGTGTTTTGTATGGCTTATCTTCCCCTATTCTGTCAAATACTACTCCACTTGTTTCAGGATTAAATTGTTGTGGTTGAGTGTTTATGTTAAACGTATTGCCTTGCGATGGCGGTATTGCACTTACTAAATCAGGTTGATTTAATGGACTATTTTTAACTAATGTGTAGTTGAATTTACCACGTTCTACTGCAAGTTGGTTTGGTGTTAGTTTAGATAAATCTATCCCGCTATCCTGTGCATATTCACGGAATAATTTTTCATAAACCATTTTATTACCTGTTGTATTGGTAACAAAAGTGTCCATTAATTCCTGTGATACTGTTGGGATAGGATTGCCCATTTCATCTGTTCTTCCTTCTGTTGCAATTTCATATTTTGGTTCAGACCTAACAAAGCCGTATTCGTCTTTTTCACCTTTAAATACTTGAAATGGATTCCTTGTACCCTTATAAGTATTGCGCCAACCACCGGGAGTTCTTAATACAAAAGGTTCGCTTTCTCCGGGTAACTTACTGAATGATTTTGTAAATTCATCTACTGCCTGATTGCTTACATAGTTTATTGCATTGTCGCCGCTAAGTAATGATTCTGTTAATGGCTTTGTGTAGTCTGCTTTGTCTATTGGTTTAAACGTTATTTCACCTGATTCGTCCGGCTGAAAATACTCTTGTGCAATACTATTGTAAACGCCTCTTGTAAGTAAATCTTTATCTAACCATTTATTTTGTGATGATATTTGATTTATGCTTTCAAGTTCCTGATTAAGTTTGCCTTTTATTAATTTATGGCCTTGCACAATAGGTAACCATGCTTTATTAAGTTCTCCGGTAAATGTTGCCAAATCCATATTACGATAGCTTGGGTCATTGGTAAACTTATCAAGTATTTCATTTGTTTTCTTATCAGCCCAACTATCAAACATTTGCACCCCTGTATAATATTTTAAAGGGTCGCTGTTTCTTTCTAATGCAGCCGCTTTGCGTATATCGTCTCTTTCTTGTTTAGCCTGTTCTTGTTCTTGTCTACGTTGATATAAATTACCTAATAATTGAGTATTAGCCATGCTTTGTTGTAAACCTTGTTGCATGACTGAACCTAATGGTGCAAATAAATTAGGTAATTGTACAGCGTAATCCGCATTATTATTAGCAGCCATATTATTTGCCTTTTAAAATATCTAAGTATTCTTTATTGAAAGCGTTTTGTTGTTTTTGTTGGTCATATTGCATTGCGCCGGATGCTATATCACTAAAACCACCAAATATATTATTCCATGCTGCACCACGTAATGCCGCCCTGTCTTGCACATCTATTTGGTATTTTGTCATCATATCCTGATATACTTTATCCCCTTCGTCAATCATGCCCTGATAACCTTGATTAAGATTATTCAGCATATTGTACTTGTTTTGAAGTTCTTGTATTTGCAGGTCTTGAAAATTCTGATTAGTTTGTCCTTGTGCAAGTTGACCCATAGCCAATGCCTGCCCGCTATCGCTTGCGTTTCTGCCAACGCTATTTAGATAATTTGATTGAGATGCAAGTATATTTTGTTCCAATTCCGGTGCGCCAAACATACGACCACCAAACATAGTTTGTGCTAATCCTAATTGTTGTTTAGCGTATGGGCTTACTGTATACGGTTTGTATTGCGGGTTTATTTCATTTGCCTTTGCATTTTGAAATAGACCTCCCGCAATTTTAGACAAAGCACTTATGCCGCCTAATATTAATGGGAATCCCATAGTATTGAATTTTATTTGTTGTTAATAAGTTTTTGCTGCCCCCTACTACCTGAAAATCCTACGTCTGCAAAAGTAATGTTAAGTGCTTCATCGTACACCTGCCATTCACACATAATTAAAGGTACAATAGTTTTTATTAAATCGCCACTGTACATTTTTTGTATAGCTGTTCCGGTAGTATTTGGGCTTAACCTATCTCTGTAAAACCTTGCGTATAATTGCCCTTCCTGATTGGTATAATCGTCTGCAACTAAGTCTGTAATTTGTTCGTTTGGATAATCGGTATATGCTACTGTATAGTTTGGTATTTGGTTACCTTCAATGGCAAAATCAAACAAATCCTTTACCAATGACGGTTCTGCATTTGCAGGGAAACAAACCCTTTGTGGATATTCAACCCCGTAAATAGTATTAAATGATGAAGTATTTTCATTGTGCAAATACAAGTCGCCATCCTTAAATCCAAACAATTTATTGCCTAAATATTCCAAACAATCAGGTAGCCATTGGTAAACTGTACCCCACTTGTTTTTCATAAACTCATAGGACATTATTTTTGGCTGACCATCATAAATATCAAATCGGTTTTGAATAGAACTTGTATAATCGGGCAAGGTGGAATAACTTGGTAATTCTTCAATAAAACCTGTTGGTATGCCGCTAACTACCGTACCTGTTTCCACTTGTGGTAACACAAACAACACTTCATCCGTTGACGGGTCAACACATGACTGCACATCGCTAAACCCGCAAAGTGCTTCTATTGCGTCTGCACCTAATTCAACATATCTTTTTCCATACCTATCCCAAAAACGGTGCATTTTATAATCGCTTACTGTATCTACACCTGCTTGACTGTACTGACAAATTACCCCATAAACAGCATTAAACCACCATACCATACCGTTATATTCAACTACACTTTCAGGGTTTATTGTGCCGTATCCATTACGCAAATTATTTATTGTCCCTATTACGCCTGTTGAACTGGCTATAAACGTATTTTGCGCTGATGCAACTACTTGTGTTTCCCCTAAGTAAATTGAAAAAGGTGATCCTGTTGCAAAGGCAAGCATTACCGTACCATTTTCTTGTTGCTTATTGGTGAGCTGTAATTTCTGCAAGTCACCTGCGCTACTGCCTATGTTGGTATTATTTGTGGCTTCAAATATGTTTAATCCGTTGTTCTTTGTACCGTCAATATAAACATTACTAAAGTCTATTGTGGTTGTTTTTGCTTGCTGACCTATATCGTCTACAAAGTTCACCCACCCTGTATCTGTTTGCCATATTTGCCATATAGCATCGTTTGGCGACATAGCTTCTGCAAAGTAGAAATTAGCGTCTGACTGTTCCCTTTCAACTGCATAGCAATCACCGTTAATACTACCTGATAAAATAGAATAAGCCCTACTGTTAGTGCCGGGATTTTCAATCTCCATTATATCCCCTGTTTCATACAACGGTTCACTTGCTGATGCCCTGTAAGGTGTGTAAAGTTCAATAAGCAGCCTTGTACTTGCAACCACTACCGTACCAATATCCGTAGGTGAAACTAAAACATATACGCCATCCTGACCAATTACGGGCAATTCATATTCATTATCTGAACTATCTATAATGCGTATAAAGTCCCCTTCGGAGTAAGTGTACCCTAAACCGAAAGATGTTAATGCTGTTAGGTTTATTCCTATCGCGTATGTGGTTTCCTTGCTGTACGTTGTTCCTGTATATACATACGCCCCGTCTGCATCCCGTGTTACATACGCTACCCCTACTGTTCTTGCCTGAACAAAGTTTCGGGTTGTTAGATTTTTGCTGATGTGTATTTGGTAATAGTAAGCCCAAACTGGTATTTCTGTTGTTGCTTGTAAATTATTTAGTGTCCATGATATTGTGCTATCAAATACGCTTTGTGCGTATGTTCGTGCATCCGTGTCTACCGTTACAAATCTATTGACCACCCCGCACTTTCGTCTAAACCTATCATAAAAAGCTATTGATATATAGTATCTTGAAGATGATTTAAAAAACTGTACATTACCAACATCAGTAGTTACCACAATGTCTAATGTATAGCCATCATCTGCAAATGTTGGCGAAGTGGTAAATGACCATAATGCGCCGGGTGGTGGTGAATAGTTCCTAAGTACATATTGCGCTAATGCCATTTCATCGTAGTATTGAATATCTGCATCTTCGGTATTGAGTGATGCAGGTGGTACTACTGACTGAAAACTATTGAACAAATAACATCTTGGGTTAAGGCTTGCATTGTACGCATAGTAATACTGATAGTCATACAATGTTGTGGTATCAGGCGGGAAATAATAAAACAAATTAAAATACCTCCATTCTGAACTATATGTACCTGCTCCACCAGTGTCTATTGTAGCCAATGATGCAGTTAAACTTGTTGACGTTGGCGTATTGTACCCCTTCAAAACGTTTCCTAAGAAAAGCCTGTTACGGGCTATTTCAAGTGTTTTAGCAGTCAACGCTACAAGGTGCTGTGAAGTATTTGCCGTAACATCGTCAAGTGCTATACCTACTATATTGTCGTAAAATGTAAACCCTAATTGAGTAACATTATCATTATGATCTGAAATTGCTATGTTATCGTAAAAGTTATCTTTATTGTAAGACTTGATTACAAAAGTGTCACCGAAAAATCCATACTTAACACAAATATCCACTTGCTGTACATAGTCATCTATAAACTCACTAAATGGCATTTTTATGTTAATGGCATTATAAGTTTCATCTGCTGCATTGTACGGTATAAGCTGCGAATGTGTGCTTAATGCTGATGTGGTAAAGTCTTTATAAACGTACCTGTACAGGAAAAAATAAGCATTGTTTTTTGTATAGTTCCCCTGAAACCCTAAGTCCGTTGTACGGGTTGGCTGCAAGGCATAAACAGGTGGTCGCCTTATTACGGTTGTGGTTGTATAAGGTATTGGCGTATCGTATGGGTCAACATCTGTAACATAGGACGGGTGGTTAAGTTTTATCCCTGCCTCAATGTTTATACATTGCGGTTCGTTGCTGTTGTCCGTCCAAAAAAGCAGGTCACCTACTATCTTTGCATTACGGTCAATTTTATGGGTAAGCGTAAAGTTTAAACCACTTTCTGTTTGGCTGCTAAGTAAAACCGTATAGGTAACATTTTCCCGTACATCATAGGCATAAATACCATCTGCACCCCTGCTATTGTAGTTAAAATAAATAAGTCTTAACCGTGAATAATCTACTACCCTACCTATTGTTTTGTTGACATATCCTAAACCGATTGACTGTACAAGTGTTGTAGAAGGTATGTTGTGTATTTCCAAATCGCTACTCAAACCCGATACTCCAACACGGCAATTTTCCATGTTAAGATATTGGTTTGGGGCTATTGCTTTTATTGAATCGTCTGCATTTATTCCCCCTTCAAAACTTTTCTTAATATTTATCATTTCGGTGTTGCTACGCTGCTTTTATAAAGAATACGTTTTACTTCCTGAATAGTAAGCGTGTTCATCCTTGCTCTTAATATTTTACGCTGTTTGATATATTCCATTTCAGCCATTTGCCTATCCTGATTATTATAGTGTCGGCTACATAGTTTATGCTGCCATGTAATATATGCTTCAATAGTTGCCTGTGCGTATGGTGTTATTTTGCTTACCGAAGTTGCATCAAGTCCGTTGCTGATATATTCCAATACAATTTTATCTACAACTAAGTGTTGGTTTAATTGTATTTCGTTCCTTTCGGGAATAATGTTATAAGTGTCCGTATATATACCTTGATACCCGTATAAGCGTCCCGTAAATTCTCCGTACTCATTAAAGGTAGACAAGTTCCAATAATATGAATACAGGTAGTTGTAATAAATCGGGTTGGTCGAATTTGTCGGCGGGTTGTTGAAAAATTCCGCATTGAAATCATCATCGTAATTTCTTAGTCTGTTAATCTTTTCATTCAGCACAAGGGGACGTACATTTTGCCCTACCTGTACCCCTACTAAACAAAAGTCTACATAATCTTCCGGTAATGGTACTGTATTATCATCCGTATTTACTGTAAGCAATTTAGTATTGATAATATGCAGGTCGTCAAATGACAATTCACGCAAACAATCCTTTGCATACACAAGGCTTTCCAAATAGTGATGCAAAGTGTACCCCCTTCTTAAAAGGTAGTTTCGTATAATTTGGTCAAGCGTTATTGTTGTCATTTGTTAGGTTCTCTTGCTGTTGAATAATTGTCGTTAATTGGAACAGGTGCTTTAACCGGAACAAATCTTTGTATAACTGCATCAATCAAAGCCGTTTCCATATCCGAAGGTAAAGGCAGCATATCGGTAACAGAATATTGGTTAAAGTCCATAACAATCAATTCCATAGTAACTTCTGATACCCCTAATAATGTAATGTCTTTTGAATATACTATGGTCTTACCGTTGGGGTAGTAATACGTTTGACCTAACATACCATCCAATAAACTATCTACCCGTATAAGTGCTTTTTGTGAAGATTTAATAGGTATGTACGGTGTGTCCGGTGAATTTGCTTCATAAACCTGATGTATGCCCTGATTTTTTGGCAATGAAATAGGCATTACAGGCAAAGTTGATTTTGACTTATTACCAAACTTTTCAACTGCAATATTTTCGTAAGTAGCTATGTAAAGGTTATCAGGTATGCTTTCCCCCGTTGGCATCAATACACTGTAATGCTGCATTTTGAACATGGCATTTATTTCCTGTTCTAATGCTTTGTAAACATCTTCTTCCTGAACTGCTGCCGCAACATCTGGATAGCCGCCATCAAGCCTGTATCGCACTTGTTCCGCAAGAAGTTTTTTTGTTGCCATTAGTCTACTGTTTTGTCGTATTGTACTCCAAATTGGGTAATATCTTGTTCGTTAAGATTGATACCAAGATAGCTTAAAGACTTTAATATTATTTTGTTTATATAAACCGTATCTTGCCATTCCAATTGAACGCTGTTTAATGGGTCATAAATTATTTCTCTGCCATTTTCTGTAAAAACGTATGATGGTGAAAGTGGTCGTCTAAAATAATTTATGGAAGCGTAATGTATAGTTTGTGGATACAGATAAATAAAACCTTCTTCAATTTTACCAATAGGGCGAGTAACACTTACAGGTCGCAACTGGCTTTTAAGTGCCTCTACAAATTCATCATCTTCAACAAATTGCACTTTATACAATGTGCTCCCTAAAATGCAGGATGCGCTTCTTAGGTGTAAATAATCGCTTGGCAAATCTATGCTGCCATCACTTCCGGTTTGGGTTGTCGTATTCTTTTTAAAAGGCGATAGGGCATCGTGTATTTTTTGGGTGATAGCATATTCATTAATCAGATATTCATAAAATTCCATTTGAGCGTTATCCAATAAAGCATCAATTTCAGAAGGGGATAGCCACGCCCCCCTTTCTTTTCGTACCATGAAATTGATAAAATTATGTATATCATCTAATGTTCTTGCCATTTCTGATTATTGCTCCCAAATGCCGTCTATGCGTTTGGTTTTGATTATGAAATAGTGTTTGTCCCAAAAATCGTATTTTTCTACATATTTTTCGTCAAAACTTACTATATCTCCCTTTTTCAGTCCTATTTCTTCCCCGCCTGAAATAACTTCTGCCCTGTCATAATAACGCATTTTTACTGATTGTGCAGGTAGTTTTATGCCCGATTCAAGTTCCATCCGATACTTAATATCGGTTTCTATTGGCTTGCAAATTACCCTGTCCCCTACTGCTACAATTTCATCACCCACTTTCTTTGCATAAATGTCAGTGGGCATTGCTTTCCAAAAAATAAAACCGTCAACATCAATCAGATTTTTGTATTTAAGGTCTTGCACCCCGCTAAACTTGAATTGCGACATCCACCTTTTTACGGTGCTTTCATCCCCTTGTGAACCGTCTAAGTGCTGACCATATTTATCTACCAAAAGACCTACCCAAATCTTTTTAAACTTTCCGAAAACAGGCGGCAATGCTGTAATGCTTAGTGTATTGCCGTATGAATCTACAAACCTTTGGCAATAGTCATTATCTTCCGTTATTGGCTTAAAATAATCACCCGCCGTCCCAAATGTAGTATCTGCAACCACCGAATAGCTAAATGCAACTTCATCCCCTGCTGAAAGGTTTGACATAAATTTAGGACTGCCCACTACCTTTCCGGTAACGGTACAGTTCCACTCCACATTGTAAGAACCATCTATAAACAGCTTTAATCCACCGTTTAAAATAATTTCTTCCACAAGCGGGGCTTCCATTTCTACTAATACATGATTTAAAGGCTTTACGCTCATATTAAGTGTAAATTTATATATTTTTTCAATAATTAAAAGAAAAAAAGCCGCCGTAAGAATACGGCGGCTGTCCCTATACTTCAAACTAAACCAATATTACAAAATAGCTTCTATTGTTTCTTCAAATATTTTAAGGTAGTCAACCCCATCAATCTGTATCCTTGCACCGCCGTCTTTTGGGTACATTACCCTATCGCCCGGCTTTACATATTCGCATTTATTGCCTACCAAAAATACCGTTCCGGTTGTAGGCATTTCTTTGGCTGTATCGGGGATAATAATACCACCTGCTGTTTTTTCTTGTGGGGTATCTTCTTTTACCAATACCCTTGTTCCCAATGGCTTAAATTTAGTGTACTCCATATTTTTTATTTATGCGTTATTTCTGAACTGCAAAATGTCTTTTAAATGTTTATGATAGCTTGTTGTTATGTAATGATTCCAATTTGTATGGTCGTTCCCTATGTCGCTATATCCTTCAAATTGCGTTACCAATAAGGGATATGTACAGTAGCTTGTATTGTAAATCTGAAACTCCCTTACAAGCCAATTATCTATTGGTTCGTCTATGTGTCGGGCAGTTACAAATTCCATTGCGTGTTTGCTGTATGCTGTGGCATGGGTGCTATAACCGCAATCTACCGGAAGTAAATAAGGTGTTACCCATCGCCTAAACCGTTTGGCGTGTTGCAAACCTAAGTAAAATAAATCCCAATTAACCTGTTTCAACCCTTCAATGCTATCTTCCATATTTCTATGAAATTCATCAGGTGTTGGGATAATTTTTGCATCATCTTCAAATATCAATACCCTGTTATAATTTTGGTCTAAACAATATTCAAAAAGATGCTTCATGGTTACCACAAGACCAAAGTACCCTTTTTCATGTTCGTAACTTTCCCAAAACTTAACAGGCAATCCGTACCTTTCAAATTGTTCAAGCATTATGTCCCGCCTATCCGTTCTTTTGGCAAGGTTAAGGCAAAATATAGCGTCAAAATAGTTTATCCAATCTCCTACCACCTGATATAAAAGTTTATGTCGTTAGGGTTTTCGGGGTTTACTGTACGCTGCAAACGATAACCTTCCTGTGATAAGGTTTGCCATGCAAAATCCCGCAAATCACCTTTATGGTGAATTTCCCGTTTACCGTTCAAATTCGCTTCGTCAATCTTTTCTTTCAGGTCAATATATTCTTCTTTATCCGTTAAGCGTTTCTGATTAATAAATTGCTGCTGAACGTAAAAAGCGTGTGGCTTGGTTTCAATAGTTGCCCTGCTTTGGATAGGCGGCGGTACTATTTTCTTTTCAGCTACTTCAAATAGTTCTGTCTTTTCAGGTTCTATTTCTACGCTTTCTACTATTGGTTTTGGCGGCATTGGTTGTTCTTGCACTTCTGTTGGTGCTTCTTTTTTTGACTTCATTGTTATTCAATTTTGGTTTAATTTCAAATGTACTGTTATAGTATATAAAAATTTGGTTGCTCAAAAAATGCCTTATTATCCCACCTTCACATAACACAACCGTATAAATATCATTTTCCCATTGACCGCCTGTTTGCACATACCATACATATCCTTCTTTACCGTCAATAGTAATAACCGGAATAGGATTATGAAATTCATGTATCATGCACCTGTTTCTAAATGTTGGATAATTTTCTGATAGCATCCTTCATAGCTAAATCCTATTTTATCCATATCTGTTTCTTTGTACTTGCCTAATACCTGTTCCAATAAAACATCTGCTAAGATATGTTCCAGTTCCGGTAATTGACTTTCATGTACTTTAACCCCGTAGGTATCTATCGGTATATTATGCGCTTCAATAAATTCATCACTAATGTAAACCGGAATACTGCCGTACTGTAATGCTTCTGCTATCCTGAATGAATTTAAACCATAGCCCCTGTAACACAATGTAAACGTACTTTGAGCAATTATCCGGCAATAATCCATTATCCCATGCTGCTTAAAGGATATATAAAATCCTTCTTTATCTTCTAACTCCCTTGCGTGTTCCCTTATCGGATGTGTCAAGTTCCCTATAAAATTAGCAAAATACTTTTTCTTTACATCAAATTTATATGGGTGCTGTTCTCCTATCAATGGCAATGGATAATGATTTTCACCCCGCTTACTCATATCAAAAACCAATACATCTTTGCCGTTCCAATCAACACCTACCCCGTCATCAAATTGACTTATTGTAAAATACTTTTCTTCAAGCGGCAAGGTATCAACAAACGCTTGCAAAGCCATCATTGCCCTTTCGTCTTTTGCGTAATTATGATTGACCTGATAACCGCACCAAAATATAGGCAAATAAACCCTATCGGTATTTGCGCCTGTAAACCTTTGCGCAAACCACCTTTCGTACTCATTTGAATTATCAGGAGGATATACCACATTAATAGTTGGCTGAAAACGCAATGGTACATTTACATATTTAACCATTAATCATTTTTTTATTACCTCTAAAATAATCATTTTTATTTTTTAACTGCCACATAAATCCTTGAGATTTACCATTTGGTCGTTTACAACATAAACTTATTAAACTATTGTCTAATCCAAGTTCAATTGCTGCATCTTTTGATGATGCCCAAGTTTTAATATAATCGCCATTTAAAGAATATTGAATTATTGGCTTTTTCATTTTTTCGCCAACTTCATATACTTTATATTTATTAAAATCATCTCCATTAAATCTCCAAACATACCCATCAGATGTATTTCTTTCTCCTCTACATACTGAATTAATATTATTTGAATTATAACCAAGTTCCCTCATTGCATCTCTTGCGCAAGCCCATTCTCTAATGAATACTCCATTTTTACTATATTGAGATATTGCTATTGAATTAGAACACAATTTGCCACTTCTGCCTGTTCTATATACAGATAATTTTTTCTTATGTTTTTCTGATAATTTTTTACCCTTATTCGCTATACTAAGATTTTTTCTCCATTTATCATCTTTGTAAATACCTTTATGAGAATTAGATAATTTTTTTCTCGTTGCTTCAGAAGATTTTTTACCGTAATTATGATGTTTATTCCCTTTCCTCCCTTCGGATAATTTTTTCTTAGTTTCTTCAGATAATTTTCCTTTACAACCGCCACCTTCTCTTAAATTAAGTCCATGATTAGAATTAAATGTATTATATAATTCTACATAATATTTTTCAAAATAATTTAATTCTGATTCATTGCAGATATATATTATCTCAAATAAATGAGAGTCTACGCCATATTTTTTAAAAGAATTATATAATTTAGATTGTTTTTTGCATAACATATTTTTATAGAATCTAATTCTTCGATAGTAATCTCGTGTCTGACCAATATAAATTTTATTAGTCGGAGATTTTATTTTATAAATACAAACTATTTTTTCCACTATTTATATATTATTTTTTTACATATATAGCGTCACCCCATGTGAAATTTTTAGATGGCATAAATGTCTCTACTCTAACAAAAGAATATTTTGATAAAAAAATATCCATTTCTTGAACTAACATACAATTTTCATAAGTAAAATCAGTATTTATTTCAGTGTATATTACATCTATATTTTTAAGAATATTTTTAGCCCCTTTTAAAACATCACCTTCGGCTCCTTGAACATCCATCATAAGCATATTGTATTTAGAAATATCTATATCTAAACTGTCAAGTGGAACTACTAAAACTTTTTCTGTGTCTGTAAATACTACTTCTGGATGTTGTTTTAAATGTAATTTAGGTTTCAACAAACTATTTGATTGTCCTTCATTATTATGACTTACAAACATTTCCATTTCAGCGTAATACTCGCCGCAGGCTACATTCCATATAATTACATTACAATCAGACCCATCTTTAAATTTTTGAAGCAATTTATTATACGCAGGTTTACACGGTTCTATATATACAATATTTTTTATACCTAATCTAACATAGGTATCGTGTTCTTCTGCATAATGTGCACCTACTTGAATACATCCACGAATTTCTAATTGATGGTTTTTTATAACATTGTCCAATGATATTAGCATATATTCAGTTTTTTATAGAAGTCTTTTTGACACCACCAAATTCCATAATCACGCTGCGTTTTTGTAATATGCAAGAACTGTTCCGGTTCAAATATTCTTCCGGGTATATCATTCCTGACTATTGTTTCCGGTATCAATTCATCTACTGCTCTACCTACATCGTTATGGTACAAATAATAGTCATGCCCTGCAAGTATTCCCAAATCTTTTACCTTATCGTACCAAACAGGTATTTCTTTTTTAGTCTGCAAATACTCATGGCTACTATCAATAAAACAAAAGTCTAAATACGCGTCATTAAAATCTTTTGCTGCTTCCAAACTATCTTTTGGTATTACTTCCACATATTGCGCAACTCCATGCTTAATCAGGTTTTCATAAATGGTTTTCATTTGAATATAGCCGCCATATTGCATATTATCTACGGCATATATCTTAAATGTTTTGTTATGCTGCAATAATCGTTTTGCCAAATATATAACGCTGTCGCCGTCTGCAATTCCTATTTCCGCCACCCTGCAACCTGACGGTAGCCATTCAGCAATCCAATCATAGTAATGACTAAAATCAAACATTATATTCATTTCTTTTTTCTTGACCACGTTTTTAAAACAGGTGTTTCTATTATTTTTTTTATATCCCATCCTAATTTACTTCTTTGAAAAAAGCATTTTTGAGATATATTAATTTTTTCACACCATTCGGCTACTGTTAATTTATCGCTTCCATAAGAAATTACTTTGCTTGTTCTTTTATTTCTCGCTTGCGTTTTAAGATCAACCCACCTACAATTATTGGGTTCGTAATTACCATTTACATTTATCCTATCTATCTCTAAATTATCATTATATCCATTATCTATAGCCCATTTGTAAAAAGACGATTTATTATTAACCCATTCATTACATATTGATATTCCTCTGCCACCATAATTATTATAATTTTTTAAATTAGGATTATTGCATCTTTGAATAATCCCATTTAATATTCTGGATAGCCTTGTGTTACTAAATCCATGTTTTATTCTTGCTTTTGCACTTAACTCATTTTTTAAACAACCGCAACTTTTTGCCCTCTTTGCATTTAATTTATCAGCAGATATGCTTTTAATTGTACCGCAAACACATTGGCAAACCCAGTAATTTTTATTACCGATTTTTTCGCCAAAATATAAAACTGATAAATAATTAATTTTTTTGCCAGATAAATCTTTGCATTTCGGCATAAAATATTATTTTTTAATTAACCAGCAACCAGCATTATCAATATTGCCATCTTCTATTAAATCAAATATTTCTAAATTATATAAAGACGCAAATTCGTTAACCGCTCTATTAACCCCGTATGTTGGGTTTTTATAATCATGAAATGAAATTATCCCATTTTTTACCACTTTAGGATACCAACATTTTATATCAGCACAAACAGAATCATAGTCATGCGCTGCATCAATATATATCAATCCAAATGTTTCATTGGGCATTAAGTTTGCTATTTTATGCGAAAACCCTTTATGCACGAATATTTTATCGGGATATTCTGATTGTAATTGTAATACTTGCATATAATTTTCATCATGCCACTTTTGCTCAAATGATGCACAACCACTAATAAACGGCATTGTTTCCCATAAATCTACAAGATGCAATTCATCTAATCCCCATGCCATCATTTCACGGGAGTAACGCCCTTCTGCAACGCCAAGTTCGACTACTTTTTTAGGCAGCCCAAACTTTACCAAAAGTTCTCCTAATTGGCTTCTGCTTGTTATCATGCGTATTTAATTTGCAACCATTCTGGTCTATACATATCGTAAACTACAAGATGTTTATTGTCCGGCCCAAACCAATTATCTTCCGAAGGTACTATTACTACTTTATCGGGATTTTGATTTAATTCCGCACCCCATAATGCCATAGTAGAATTACTGCAAATATTATGTGCGCACCATGACATTTCTAAAAGGTCTGTCATTTCATCTTTACCTTCAGAATAAATGAATTCGGCATTGGTATCTAATGTACTAAAAAAGTTTTTACACCACTTAATATCATCAGAAAAAACTTTAAACCTTGTTACCCCTGTTTTTTCATTTGCCAATACCATTGCTTTTGTTAAGTATTCAGGTGTTACTACGGGATGCTTTGTAGGATACCTTAAATAATCCCCCCGCCTTACATGAATACTGCAATAATCTTTATCAAACTGATACGGTAAATTAAATGCTTTCAATACTTCATCTTTGCACCAATTCCAATATCGAAATGACTGCCAGTATCCATTAAGTACAATTTGTTTATTGCGCCATTCTTCTTTAAATGGTATTTCTTGATATTGGTGACCATGTTCGTTAATCAAAATATCTTCTCTACCTTCTTGCCACTTTGGGTTATACAAGTTGGGGAAGTGAACGGGATTCCATTTTTCATCGTTGGTTATTCTTGGTAAACTCCATTCAAGCCCATGTTTTAAAGCATAGGATATTACTGCTGCATTTTGATAAAGTTCGTTGCCCAAACGTCCGTATCTTCTTGTGCTAACCATTTACTTGTTGATTTACCCAATTATACAATTTACGCATACCTACTTCAAGCGGTTGCGAAGGCGACCACCCTAAAACTTGTTTTATTAATGTATTATCGCTATTCCTTCCACGTACACCTAAAGCATTTGATTCAACGTTTTTTATATAAAGATGTTTGCCTGAAATATTGATAACCATTTTAGCCAAATCATTTATGCTTACCATTTCATCAGAACCTATGTTTATTGGATCGATATAATCACTTTCCATTAACCGCCTTACTCCTTCAATACATTCATCTATGTATAAAAATGATCTTGTTTGTTGACCGTCACCCCAAACTTCTATAAACGAATTATTATCAGCTTCTGCAACTTTACGGCATAATGCAGCCGGGCTTTTTTCCCTGCCGCCTTCCCATGTTCCTTCTTCACCAAAAATATTATGAAACCTTGCTATGCGCACATTTAACCCATAGTTTCTGTAAAATGCTAAATACAACCTTTCGCTAAATAGCTTTTCCCAACCATATTCACTATCAGGTGCAGCCGGATATGCCGATTCTTCTGAACACTTAGGGTTAAATGGGTCTGACTGATTATATGCGGGATACATACAGGCTGAACTTGAATAGAATACTTTTTTAGCTTCGTACTTTACTGCATATTCGCAAACATGAAGATTTATAAGTGCTGAATTGTGCATTATATCAGCATCATGCTCACCAGTGAACACCCAATTAGCCCCGCCCATGTCACAAGCGTACTGCTGAACTTCATCAAATCCTTTTAATGTTGTAAACGGTTGCCTACTATAACTAAATTGTAAAGGGTGGTCATTTAAAGTTTCCAAACGCAAAACTGCTTCTACATTTTGTGGTATTCTTAAATCGTAAATTAAAAATTCATCAGCTTCGGTTTTTGAAAATTCAGGATACTTTAAATCAACACCACGTACCCAATACCCTTCACGCTTTAATCGTTTTACCATGTGGCTACCTATGAACCCTCCTGCTCCTAAAACAAGTGCTGTTTTCATATTATTTCATGTTTTTAAGTTCCTGCAAAATATTTTGGTGAAATCCATGTGGAGTTCTATTAACATTGTTTTGGTAGTGGCTTCCTTTGTGGACTGTGTGAATGTATTGAAGTCCGGGTACTACAAATATGCTGCCATCATTTTTAAGCCAGTTTAATACCATGTAAATGCTATCAGATGTTACGGGATTTGTTTTTTCGTCAAATACTTTTAAGTATTCCATTTTATTCACAAAGTAGTTGGCTGCATTGCACATTACCTCAAACATCGGCTTGTCTATGTATTCGGCTATGTTAGTCCGGTTAAATGTTAATCCTGAATATGCTCTAAAATCAAAATGTGGTAATGCAAATTCGGGAGTAAATATAACTTTATCCTGCCATTCATATTCAAAAATATTATCGAGATAATCAATATCAATTATGTTATCTGAATCAAGTAATATGCAGTAATCGTTTTTGGCAAATGATATAGCTGTGCGTTTGTTAAAGTAGCAGTCCTGATTAAGTACGTTACGGTATAATTTAACTTTAGGAAATTCAAAAAGTGCTTTTTGTAAATCATGGTATATTGGCAAGTCGCTACTATCGTCAACAATTATTACTTCATCAATGCGTGAGTCGTCTATTACTTTTGAAAATGCCCTTATAGTCATATCTACCCTATTGTATGTAGGTATGCAAAGGCTTACTTTTCTTTGGTCATTCATGCAGGGATGGCTTTTGCTTTTAAATTTTCAGGTTTCCAGTATTCGTATAACCCTTCTGTAATTTCGTATTTATCCAAAATTTGACGTTTTCTTTTTGGTTGTCGTTGCGCCCATGCCCACATATCTCTTATACCTTCGTATAGTCCTATGGTGTGTTTGAAGTGTAATAATTGTTCGGATTTTTCATGGGTTGGATATGCATTTTTTACTTCATGTCGTGGCGGCAAGTAAATAATTTCTGCACCTGATAAAACAGCTATGTAGTTGGCTACTTCGTTGATGGTATGTTCCTTTACGCCTCCTAAGTTGATTATTTGTTTGGATGCAGCTTCGGAAACACCCGCTACATACAATGGTTCAAGCATATCCCTTATATCTGAAAAGGCACGTTTTTGCATACCATCACCATAAACTGTTATTGGTTCGTTGTTTAAGGCTTTGTACATAAAAATACCTATAACGTTCCGGTAGCTATCCCATATATTTTGTCTTATTCCATATACGTTGTGAGGACGAATTATACACCAATCAATACCATGCTGTTCCCCCATTATTTTAATATCCCATTCGCAACAAACTTTGGCACAACCATAAGGGTCAACAGGTGCAACTTCATCACCTTCGCTAAACGGCGGTTTACCATTACCATAAACTGCATTACTACTTGTAAATACTAATCTTTTGGGTTTGTATTTTATGCAAGCATTAATGATATTAGCGGTTACTATTACGTTGTTTTGGTAATTGTATCTTCTAATAAAAGGGCTTAATCCTTCAGCAGCATAGGCGGCAAAATGATAGACAATATCGGGTTTGTAGTAGTTAAAATTGTGGTTAAGAACTTCATGGTTATTCAGGTCAAAAGTTCGCAAATGAAACCTATCAGAAAGTTCCGGCGTATGCTCCACATAGCCACCGCTAAAATCGTCTATTCCAACTATTGTATGGGATGTATTTTGAATAAGCCAATGTGCTAAATTACTTCCTATCAGTCCACCTACTCCCGTAATAAATATTGTCATTTATTTAGTATTTTCTAATGCAGTTATTAATTGTGTACTAAGATACCTATATTCATCAAATGGCAAAAAGGGAATTAACTGTTTTATTCTGTATGCAGCTTCCCCCCATATACGCATTTTCACAAATGTATCAACCCTGTCTGTTTTCTGATGGCATCCGCAACCCGCACCCAAAATTAAGTAATTTAAAGGATGGGTTTTTACCGATAAGAACAATTTTTTTGCTAACAAATGTGCAGTAGCGTGTCTTGCAAACTCAACCGGAATATGCGCTCCACATTCCATACACCTTCCACCATAGCTTGTAAAGTGCTTTGCCTGAATATCTTTAAACCATTTATCAAGTTCTGCTTTGTCGTTTTTATATTCGGGGCTTTTTTCTTGTGCCAATTTCTTTGCGCTTTTTTTAGGTATAGGTTTGCGTACCTTAACTTTTGGGAGCAAGGCGTTTTCTTTTAATTGTCTGATTTGTTCCAGCCCCATATCAGTAAACTTCTAATTCGTTAGCAATAAGTTCTTTGGTTTTGTCTGTCATTTTATCGGTAATATCAAATATAAATCCATCAGGCACATTTAATGCAACCCTTACTATACTCACTTTTACTTCATCTTGATATACTACATGATACCCATGACATTCTTCAATAGCGGGTGTACGTTTAATTGTAGTTACATTGGCTTCAACTATCAATTCCATGCCGCCAACTAAATCAAAATTTTGCCTTATGCGTTTAGTCATGCTTAAATATTTTTATACCACCAACATTGAAGTAACCTAATAACCCTATAACGTGAAAGTGGTTTTAATATTGCAAGCTCCACCCCATTATCATCAGAATAAAATCCTGCAATAATGTTTTTACCTACTATATCTCCTTTATTCCATTTTGGCTTAGTGTCGTCTGTGAAAAAATCTATCATGGCAGTTTTTTGTTTGACAATGCTAAGTAAGGAAACATTTGGGAAATAAAAAAATATTTTTTGTGTTTATTTTTTCCTTTACTTTGTTTTCTAAATTTTTACTCATGGCAACAAAAGAAATTTATGTAGGTGAACTTATCCGAAAGGAAATTAAAGCACAAAAAATAACCAATGGATACTTAATATCCCGCCTTGCAAAAGCTAATATCCCAATGTCAGATAGCCGTTTCTCCAACAAAATATACGGCGAAAGGGACAGGTTTACACCTGAAGAAATAGCTATAATCAACGAAGCATTAGGCACAAAGTTTTAATAACTTTTGTGCTTTTTTATTTCCCAAAACTTTAAAAATTTAAGATGGCTAAGGACAATAAGTTTTATTTCAGCCATGATTATAATGCTCGCAATGATCGTAAAATAGCATCATTGGTAAAGGATTATAAGGCTGCTGGATATGGTATATATTGGTGTACGGCAGAAATGATGCATGAAGAAGGCGGTTATTTGGATTTTGACGAGATAACTTTTGCCGCAATTGCCAAAGATTTAAACGAAACGGTTGAAGTAATCGAAGCAGTGCTTCAAGCATGTGTAGCAAAGTACAAGTTGCTTCGATTGGTCGAAAATAGGCTTGTTTCAAACAGGGTTGAAAAGAACCTTTCGGATAGTTTATCAAGGAAGCAAAAGAAAATTGAGGCTGGCAGAAAGGGTGGTATAAAAAGCGGAGAATCAAGAAGATACGTCAAATTTGAAGAAGAAATACCGAAGCAAAACGAAGCAATGCTTCAAGCACAACGAAGTGAACTTGAAGCAAACGAACCAAAGGAAAGGAAAGGAAATATATATAATAATAACAATAACGCGCACGAAGAAAAAAAAACTGAACTACCGGAAATAAAACAAATGCCATTGATGACAAAAGATGATTTTGTTTTATTTCAGTCAAAAATGATACAAGAAATAGTTTTTATTGAACAGGTAATGATGGCTAAAAATATTACGGATAAGTCTACTATGTTAGTATGGATTAAGTTTTTTAACATGCATATAGCCGGGGACGAAAAGATAAACAAGGATTATGCTGATTACAAACGTCATTTCAAAAATTGGTTTATGAAGCAGGACACCACAAAGCAGCCCGTAAATGGGAAAGTTCAACAACCCGCACATCAGCCGAATTATGTAACAAACGAAGATTTGGATAAATACCGTAAAAAGAAAGTAAATGTATAAATCACACATTCATTACGACAAGCAAATGGAAGCGGCTATTTTAGGTGCTTGCATGATTGATAAATTTGCTTTTGCAAGAGTAAGGGGGATACTTACAAGGGATTGCTTTTACGCCGAAGGATGCAAAATAATATTTGATACTATATCGGAAATGTGGGAAGAAAGTTTCCCAATTGATACTTTGACTGTTGTTAGCCGGATTGTTAGAAATAAGGGGTTAGCTGAACTTGATGGCGAAAATACGCCCTATTATGTTACAAAAATGACTAATTCAGTTGTTAGTACAGCTAATTTAGAAGCACATGCGTTTATTATCAGGCAGTTATATGCAGAAAGGGAGCTTTTGAGAATAAAGCACATGCCTGATGATGCTAAAGGGGACGTAATACACCGCACCTTAAAAATCCAAGATGAATTATTCAAATTAACTCAAATTAAGGTAACAGATGATTGGAAAGACATAAGCGAAGTGGTTGTTGAAGTTATTGAACACATGGATAAAGTAAAAGATCAGGATATTATTGGAATACCTACCGGATTTGAGGAATTTGATTTGATTACAAGTGGTTTATGTGAAGGGCAAATGATTGTAATTGCAGCAAGACCAAGTGTAGGTAAATCGGCATTTTTGGGTAGTCTTTGCATAAATGCTGCTACTATGGGTAAGAAGGTAGGTATAATTTCTTTGGAAATGACTAATACGGAAATAGGTGCAAGATTTGGTAGTTTGGTGTCTGATGTTGCTTTTTATCGTATTTTTAGAAACAAATTTGACGAAGATGCCGAAAGGGAAATAGTTTACCAAAGACTAAGCGAAATGTCAGAATTACCCATAAAAATTAGTGAAAAAACAAACGTTAATATCCGGGATATAAAAGCCAAAGTATCACAGCTTAAAAGCAAAAATCAGTTAGATATTTTGTTTGTAGACTATTTGCAGCTTTTGGAATCTGACGAATCAGATAGGAGTTACAGCCGTGAACAGGAAGTTGCTAAAATGTCAAGGGGTTTTAAATTAATGGCAAAAGAATTTAAAATACCGATTGTTGTGCTGGCGCAGTTGAATAGGCAATCGGAAACTACTGCTACTAAAAAGCCGCAACTTCACAACCTTAGAGAATCAGGAGCAATTGAGCAAGATGCTGATGGTGTAGTTTTTTTGCACAGGGATTGGAAATCAGGAATACTAACAAATGCTGATGGAACATCAACAGAAAACGAAGCAGATTTAATTATAGCTAAATGGAGGAATGGCGAATTGCGGGATATTAAAATTGGATTTGACGGGCCAAAAATGAGATTTTACGATAAGAATAACCCGTATAATCATCGAAAACCACAATTTAACCCTGTACAAAATTTTAGACCACAATCAAATAATTTTGAAGAAAACCCGTTTTGATATATGATACCTGAAACAAAAGAATGCGGTATTTGCAAAAAAATAAAAGCAGCAAGTGAATATCAATTACGTAAGAAGAAAAATAAAACAACAGGGGAAGAACATATATGGCTTAGAATGGAATGTAATGAATGTTATAGGGAAAATAGTCGTAAAAGATACGCTAATAATAGTAAAAAATACATTGATAGGAATAAAAAGTATTATGAATTAAACAAGGATAGGATAAATGCGTACCGAAAAGAATGGGACATTAAAAATGCAGAACATGTTTTACAAAAACGAAAACAAAGATATGCGAACAAATCAGATGAAATAAAAGCAAAACGAAAAGAGTATTATTACAAAAACAAACAGAAATGTATAGAATCAGTAAATAATTACATTTCAAACAATCTTTTAAAAGTAAGACAAAGGCAAAGAGATCATCATAGAAAAAAGAAAAGTACAGATGCGTCATATTCTATTTTAAAAGTTTTAAGAACAAGAATCAATGCCGCTTTAAAAAACAAAGCTAAAAAAGCATATAAGACAAAAGAACTTGTAGGATGCGACATGGCAACACTTATAAAACACCTTGAATCATTATTTTTAGACGGCATGAATTGGGATAATTATGGTTTAAAAGGATGGCATGTTGACCATATAATTCCTTGTGCAAGTTTTGACTTTACAGACATTGAACAACAAAAGAAGTGTTTTCATTATACAAATTTGCAGCCTTTATGGTGGCATGATAATTTGAAAAAATCAAGTAAATTAGATTATGAAATTCCCGCAAAAAATAATGTTCAACACAGATAAAACAGAAATAGAATTTCAGGAAGTAGTTACGCATGATGGCAGGATTAAAATGCCAGTTCCAAAAGGAAATTATAAGTACACAAAGTCAACACAAAAGTTTGGTTTTGAAATAGCATTTACAGAAACAGAAATTGAAACGCTTTTAAACAAAAACATAATAACAATTTTAAAATAGAAACACATGGTTAAAATGAATTTAATTGGACACATTGGGCAAGATTGTTTAGTAAACAATGTAAACGGGAAAACAGTAATTAACTTTTCGGTGGCCCATACTGAAAAGTGGACGGATAGTTCAGGAGTGCAACGAGAAAAAAGTTTATGGGTGTCATGCAGCTATTGGAGTGAAAGGACAAACATAGCCAGCTATCTAAAAAAGGGAACACAGGTTTATGTTGAAGGAATACCCGATGTAAAAACATACACAACAGGTAGGGGTGAAGTATTGCCACAAATGACATTGCGGGTGCAGATAGTTCAGTTGGTTGGTGGTAATAAACAAAGTGAGCATCCGGTTATGCAAGGTGCAGCAACACAATTTTAATAAAAAATATTTTACCACTTACACAATAAAGCAAAAATGAATAGCGTTATATTAGTCATAATTGGTTTTATAATTGGCGGCGGTATGGTTATAGGTATTGCGCTTGCGGGTTGTTGGTATGTGGATTATAAGCGTAAAAAAAATATGCTGCCTTACCAAAAGTACAGGATGCAACTTAATGCTTACAAACCTAAAAAATAAAACAATGAAAATTCAAAAACCTAAAAATGATTGGGCAAAAGCCATTTACATTTTGTATCAATCACATACTACCGGAACTAATATGCTGAAAGTATTAAACCAATGGGATAGGAACTTTTGGAAATTTCAGTCACGGCTATCAGAAGTAATAGCTGCATACCCTACATTGCGTATTTCAAAACTTGCTATGCCCTTTAAATCTCAACTAACCGGAAAGACGGGATATTACACACAATACACACCAATATCAAGCAAGGAAACAATACTGAAAATTTACAATAAGGTAAATGAAAAGGGATTAACTAACTCAACTAAAAAGTAATCTATGGTAGTAGCAGAAGCGTCATATAAACGAGATACATGGATTAGCATATACGCTATACCCGGTCTTAAATTTCACAATAAACCACAATTAGATCAAGAAGCAAGAGCAGAAGATTTGATTAGCATTATTTGCGACCATTTTAATATTTCTATCGAAGAAGTAAAGTCAAAATCAAGAAAGCATAAATATGTTATTGCAAGGCAGTTGTGTATGTGGTTTTGTAAAGCTAAAACTTACTTGTCATTGGTGCAGATAGGAAACCTTATTGGTGACCGTGACCATACAACAGTAATACACAGTATAGCACAAGTTAAAAATGCTTTATCTTTAAAACACGACAACGAAATAAAAACAGCTTACTACGAACTAATAAAACATATTTAAAATAAATCAAATGACAAAAGATGAATTTTTTGCAATTAACGATAAGTCTTTTTTACCGCTTGGTTTTAAAAAAGACGAGCATGACCCAATGTTTTATTATTCAAAGTTATTAATTGAACAAGAAGTAATTGATAAACACGAAATAGAAGATGATGCTATTCCAGCATTGCTGTATGGTGATACTGGTGTTAATCATGGATTTTGCATTTATACAGGGTATCATTTTGTTTGGTTAAATTGCCTTACGCCTGAAGATGCAATTTCCGTATCTGAAAAAATTGTTTCTTTTGAAGAATGTTAAATTAATAAAAAACAGGAGGTCTAAATGAAGTAGCTTGAAAAACCACAAGCCCCCCAACAAATAAAACAATTTTAGCGTGAACAGTTGTTTTTTTTGAAGCAGTAACGGGGGCTTGTTTTTTTTAACTTCAAAACTTGTAAATAATGCCAAAGAAAAAAAAGTCTGAACCTGAATTAATGTATGCTGTTTTAAGGCTTTCTACTTACATTAATGTTTCTCATAAGTCAACAGGTAAAGTACATTCTTTACAAATAGAAGGTATTGATGGTTTTATTCCGGTTTACAAAACACCTGAAAGCGCATTTGAAGCAAGTGAAAATGGTAAATATCAAGTAATCCCAATTAAGGAAATACAACATTAAAAAAATCAAAGCCATGTATGAACTAACGATTGTGCATCCGCTTAAAATTAATATTGTTGAATTACGTAAATTTATAAACTACTTTTATGAAAGGTTTTATAGTGTTCCTGATAATGCTGTTAAGTTGCGGAAAGATTTTTTCGCAGAATACTTTTGCGGAAACTGATGGCGTTTACATAGGAGCAGGATTTAATGTAGGATGGGGAAGTAGTTTAGATAGTAATGGCTATAAAACCGAATATAAAGCAAGAGCATTGGGTGTTTATTTCCCGGTAGGATATAGGGTAAACAATTGGCTATTTGAAGCATCAGTACAATACACGGGAGCATTGATAGGCAGCTTTACCATAGGGCGGGTAATACCACTTTCAGAAACCGTAGACGTACAGTTAATGGCAGGGCTGGCAGATAATTTTATAGTTTCCAAAAATCCCCTTTTAGTAAAACAACAGTTTAGCTATAACTTTACAGGACGATTACAAATAGGTGATTTTTATTTTCAGGCAATGCAAATACAAAATAATACATATTTAGGAATAGGATTTAGGGGACTGGCTAATTTAACTACATTCTAAAAAACACTTTTTATGATAAAAGCAAATGAATTAAGACTTGGTAATTGGGTTTTAGATGTGTATGACAATAAAGTAAAAGTTACTATTATTGACGATACTGTTGATTGGGCAAAAGCAATCCCATTAACCCCTGAAATATTGGAGAAATGCGGTTTTGTTAAACAGATGGAATGGACATATTGTATTGAAATTCAAGTTGGTCAAAAATTAGTTTATTATCTTGGCGAAAAAGGATGGTCAATAGGCAACAAAAATTATTCTGATTTTGAGAACCTTAAATACCTTCACCAACTTCAAAACCTTTACCATGCCTTAACTGGTGAAGAATTAGAAATAAAGGAATTTGCTAATTTTACAACATATTAAAAATGCCGCCTTGTTCCCGTATTATGGCTAAACAACTCTGAACGGGATGGACTACCGGGAAAGTCCGGTAACTTTTTGTGTTTTTTCATAAGCGTGTAGTTTTTAGGTGAAGCGGGGAATGTCTATTCCCTGCTTATTTTTTGAAATCAGAAAAATAAAAATATATGATGTATTTAACCGAATCAAAAATGCAAAAGCTATTTAACTATTTTGCATCAGAACATAATGTAATTTTAATTGGTGAAGATTTTAGAGAAATAGAAGGTATATTGTTTGATGATAGGATTAGTTTGCAATTAACCGAAAAAGAATTTGCATTGGATAAATTAGCAAATGAAATATCCGAAATGAGTGATGATGAATTTGCTGCAAATTGCGCTGCATTAGCTGAAAAATTTAACCGTAAATAATTATGGAAATCTTACTTGAAAGAACAGAACGCACATCTACAAGCACAATAGGTGTTTGTATGGTAAATGGTATATTTGAGTGCTATATGTTGGAAGATGTGGATAGGGGTTTGAGAAGTGATATGCCATTGGACGAAATCAAGCAAAAAAAGGTCTATGGAGCTACTGCTATTCCTACCGGACGGTATGAAGTTGTGGTAACCTACTCAAATCGCTTTAAAAAGCCCCTTCCTTTGCTTTTAAACGTTCCGGGATATGCAGGTATCAGAATCCATCCCGGCAACAATGCAGGGCATACAGAAGGCTGTTTACTACCGGGAATGGAATACAAACCCGACATGGTACTTCACAGCAGGGCGGCATTTGCCAAATTATTTGAAAAAATCAAGCTGGCAACTAAAAAAGAAAAAGTGTTTATTGAAATAAAATAGGCTACCAAAGCGGTAACCTATTTTTTTGCCGGGCTTGTCAACCAAAACAAAGTTATTAAATTAGTTCCAATTCTAATTCATCTTCGGTAAGCGGGGTACAATTGTGCTTAATTAAAAGGTTATTTAAAAACAGCAACAATTTAAAATCAGGGTATTTACTAATATTTTCAGGCATTTTTTCTCCTGTTTCCCGACATAACGTTGTAATGTACAATTCGTAGTTTTGTCTTGTATGGTGCATTTTTTTCAAATTATAAAGTAAGATAAATATTCTTTGTAGGTTATTTGGGATATTACTTGCAAAGAACGAATAAATACGCTTATTCTGTATTCTTTTTCATGTATTAATGGTGGAAAATCGTCTTCATATTCAATATCGGGTTCGTAATCAGATTGATCATTATCTACTAAATCATCTTCCAAATCTCCATCATCAAATTCAATATCATCCATTATGTTCTCAAATGGTATTTCTTTAAAAAAATCCATAGACCATTGAGGCTGAATAGGGAATATCTCTGTTTTTATTGTTTTCCGTTCAATATAACGGTATTCAATTTCTTTTTTTAAACTTTCTGTTATTTTTGGAGCAGGTAAAAGTTGCTGATTTTTGTAATGAGCAATATAACTGTTTAATTGATTGCCAAATTCAGGCTTTTCTTTTGCGTACATTTCATAAGTAGTATGGAAACTTATGCTGCTTTTTTCTACATTAAATGATAATCCCGCATATCCAAATGCCCATAATCCAAAAGAAAATGATTTATTTGGTGCATAATTGATATAAGGATTAGTCATTTCTTTAAAGAAAATACCATCCATACGGTATTCATAGTTGTATACTTTTACTGGAATTGGCAACGCATCTAAAATCGGCACTGCTTCGTATTTTCTACCGACCATAACTAATTGCGCACTAAAAGAAGTAAAATGATCTTTTGTCGAGTGTTTTAATTCCAAATAGTAGTTATATGCTTGACAAACGGCATCAGAATTAATAGTATCACGTTTCAATTCATAAATATCGCAATACAATCCCCCGTTTTTAATATCAAAGCCCAAGATGTCTATTTTTCTACCAGAAGGCAAAATAACCTGCCTAAATGCAGTATCTTTTATCTGCATAAAACCCCTTGTATGAATAACATTTCTGTTTTCATAAATAATATCTTCAAGCGTTTTTTCTAAAAAATCATTCGGCATACCCGTATTTTTTGATTATGTTACCAATTGGTTCAAGAAACTTTTTGGGTATTTCACCTATTTTTAGATATTTATCGAAATTCCCTCTATCAATTTTAGCTGCTTTACACAAAGCTGATATGTTCAATAAAGATGCTTCATTTATCCATTTAGCCATTTTTTTACCATTATAGTCGCCTTTATCTTCTTTTTTTAGTTCTGTTGGTTTTTCTACGCTAACTGGCGTAGTGTTTATTTTTGAAATAGCAGAATCCTGCTTCCCTGTTTCTATTTGAAAAGCAGGTTTATAAAGTATTTGTTTCTTTGGCTTTTCCATACTAAAAAAATTGTACTGTAAAATTAGTAAAATAAAAAATTAGTACCAAATATTTATGCCCATTTCCTCCAAATAATTCTTTTCACCCCTACTTCTCACAAACATTACTCCCTTAAAAAAACCTTAAAATCCCCTTAAAACTCCTCCCACCATTGTGACTAACTTATAACAACCCTATTACAGCCTCATACAGCCCCTAAAACTCTCCACCCAATACAACACCCACAAAATACCATATCTCCCAGCCAAGAGCCTAAAACAAGGCAAATTGCCCCTATACCCACCATAGCCAGCGCAACAGATCATAAAAACAGCTTATTTCAACCCCATATCGAGCGCAATAAACAGATATTACAGGCTAAAACCAAAACTGAAACCGAAAAGTCAAACCCGGGCCCTTGCCTAAATCCCGTTTGCCCTGGCAGAAAGCGCCCCGTCATTTTAGCGGCTACCCCGTTTATTCGTTAACGTGCGGGGTTATTGCGTAATTGGTTTAATGGGTGATGGTTTTGATAATTGATTTGGTTATTAGCGGTTATTCCTAATTTGTGATGGGTTGGGAAATATTTTGGAATTTTGGGAATGGTTTTTTAGATTTGGGATAGCAATTCAGTTTTTCATAGGCAAAATAGCAGTTAGTTTAGGGTTCCCCCGTCTTTTTCAAGATGGGGTTTTTTGTTTTTTTAAGGTGATTTTAATTGGTGGCGGGTTGTAGGTATGTGAACTTTGGGTAGAGAATTTATTTTAGTATAAGCGCAATAAAGTGATATTATTCTTCGTTTAAACAAAAAAAATTTATGCCTTACCCAAGATTAGAAGCAACGCATTACATTGACTATTGGAAATCAGACTTGCATCCTGAACCAACTTATTTTTGGTCAAATGAATACATAGCGCCTATTAAAATAGATTTTATGTGTAGGAATATTGATAACCGATTAACGGTTGCGGTTTGCAAGATAAAGTTTACCAACGTCCCCCTATCTGAAAGACTTAAAAACTACGATATATGACTGAACAAGAAATGGAACAACATGGAACGGACGATATAAACAAAGACTTAATGTTTATAGCTGAATGTATGTACAAAAAGGATTTAACTCCCTTTCAGCAATTCGTAATGCTATCTATGATTGAATACTACTATGAATATTACAAAGACATCTTCAGATATTCAATGCTACTTTCTTATTTGGAAGATAAAATAAACCCACCACAAAGTATTCTTAATCCAAACTAAATACACAATGCCACAAAAAACAACTATTCAAAACTTAATTGAAACACTTGAACGTAAAATTAATTCATTGAAAGATATAAGGTATAGATCAAGCGACCCATTAGAGGTAGTCCGTCTTAGTGGCAAGATAGATGGTCTTGAAATTGTACTACAAGATTGCAAATATGAATTACCAAACGAACGCCAACAAATAATAGATGCCTATAATGACGGATACCGAAGCGGGGAAAAAGAATCTTCAAGCAGTTTATCTGATAAGGATATTTCTAATTATGATGACGCATTGAATTATTACAACCAAAATTACAACCCATGTCAAAACCAAAAACAATAGGTTACAGCCATACTTACCCAATAACTACTAATGGACAATTTCAAAAAATTTGGATTGAACTTTCATTGGATGAGGGTGACGACCCCCGACAGGAACTATACAAAGCCAAGAAAATCGTAAATGACTTTTTTTACGAATCCAACAAAGCCGCCGAAAAGCAACAGGAACAAAAAAAGGAATCCGGTTCTGAACAAAAAACATTAAGCCGGGAACAGCAATTAGTGGAAAGTATTAAGTCATGTACTGATTTGAAAGTATTGAAGATATACGAAACCACATCTAAAAAATATCCTGAATCTGAAATTGCCTATCAAGAAAAACTTTTGGAGTTATCAAAATAATTACTACTTTTACCATGCGTAACCAATTTCGGTAATTTAATTTTAATTAAAGCATTATTTTCTAATAACTGCCCCGCAGTTTCTTGAATCTTTCTCTTTCGAGATTGGTTACGCAACAAGAAGCTAAGGGGCTTAACTTTTTTATTATGACAAGAGAACATTATGACGACCTTGAATGGGATATAGAAGATATTCCTATAGGGTCAAGTACGCCAGATCATTTTTGCGAATTAAGCTATCGTGCTACCGCAGTATGTAATAATTGCGGTAACATATTGCAAGGGGTTGCTCAATATTGGAGCAGAAGCGAAGATATGTTTAACGCATGGCTGGAAAGAATTGATTATGATTATTGCGAATGCGAATTAGAAGAAGAATTGGATGAAGAAGATGATTATGAAGATGAAACGATTTTATAACTAAAAAAACAAAACAAATGGAACAAGAAAATCAATCAAACCTGCCGGAAAGGTTTACAAGTTTACCGCCAACACAGGTAACAGAAGCAAAAATCCGGGCATTATTCAATACGATGCTTATAAGGATGGGGTACACTAATTTATTGCAAGGGTTAGAATCATTGACATTTGACAAAAATTTTTTGCAGCCATCTTATGCTGAATTAAAAGCCAGTGATAAATTTTTGAAAGAAATGGAAATCATAAGGACTGAATTAAGTAAGCCTTATAGTGAAATTCCTAAGATGATTAAGCGTATTTGCGATGAAATTACAGCACCCATTTCCAAAGTGTCAGCTTCAAAAAAGGCAGAATTAAAGGCCGCTAATGAACTCGCACAATCGGAATTGCGTAAAATTCAAGCAGAAAATGCCCGTGTAGAAAGCATAAAAATTCAGATGGGCAATTTTATTAATCAGGCTACCAAAGATATTAGCTTAGCCAATAATGATACTGATATTGTGGCTATTCAAAAAAGAATTGGTGCAGAAAAATCAAGATCAACATTTTATGCTGAATTTCTCGATGAATTTAAAGAATTATGCGATGGGTTAACCCCATTGATAAATCAAAGAAAGGAACATATTAGGAAAGCGCAGGAATTAGCAAAAGCACAAGAACAGGCCAAAGAATCAAATGACCCAATAAAAGCAGCGCAATTAAAGGGTGAAATGGAATATTTGGAAATGCAGATGACTGAAAATACTATCAGGCTGCAAGAAAAAGCGTTTGAACAGGCTACAAGCATAGAGATAGCAACAGCCGAACCAATGATTGAATTAGCAAAGGCTAAAACTACAAGATGGCTTTGGAAAGTAGATGACATATCTCTTTTGTATAAAAAAATGCCTCATTTGGTAGAATTAATTCCAAACAAAGAAGCTATTGATACCATATTGAAAACAAAAAGGTTAGATGGCAGTTTAAAAGGCAAAACTGAAGAACACATGAATGGCATTACATTTTATCAGGAAAAATACTATTGATATGCTTAAAAAATCGCACATTTCAAACATAGAAATATATTCTGATGAATGGCATCAGTTTCGGTTAGGTAAATTTACAAGTTCACGGATTCATGCAATTATGGGCGAAAGCCTTACGGAAGGGTTTGTTACTTATGTAGACCAAAAGGTAGGAGAAGAAATGACCGGGCAAACAACGGCATACGATGAAGAAATAGAAGATGAAAACACAGCATGGGGTAGGCAATACGAACCGGAAGCATTAAAAAAGTTTCAGATAGAAAACAAAGTGAACTTTTTGGTTACTCAAAAAATGATTTCAAACCCCAAAAGCAGGTTTTCTTCAACACCTGATGCCATTTGGGTACATGGTGAATCACTTGACCAAACAGAATACAATGTAAGTACGTTGGAAGTGAAGTGTCCCCGCAAGTACCACAAGTTCAATAAGCTGTTCCGGTGCAAAACTCCACAAGATTTATACAAAGTAAGCCGTCCGTACTACTGGCAAGTGTTAGATCAGATGGATAATTGCGATTCAGCAGTAGGATATTTTGCCTGTTATCATCCATTATACCCGGAATGGGGTCAATTTAGGCAGATAGAGTTCAAAAAAATTGATTTATGGGATGATTTTAAGAGATTAAAACAGCGAAAACTATTAGCAGAACAAAAATTCCATGAATTTAAGGCTGAATTTTATCAAAATTAGCTGAATAATAACTGGCAACAGCCAATGCTTGCCAGCTATGAGTTTGCAAACCGTAATCATACCCCTTTCCGGCTTTCGGAAGGGGTATTTTGTATAAATACTTCATACATTCTGTCACAATTTTGTCATTAACAAAGACAAAACTTGCCTTTCTTTGCTCCCCGTTTTTAGAAACATAACCCTTCTTTGCTATCATTTTATCAATAATTGGTACACACACTTCAGTGAATGAATCAAAGCACCATTTCTTTACTTCCGACCTGTTAACCATAGCCACACATAGTCCACATTCAATTTTAAGCCTGTAAACAAGCTCCCCAATGAATTTACAGGTATCTATCACCTGTGGTGTCAAACGCAAGCTATAAGGCCGTATATCCTCAATAACAATGGTCAAATCTTCGCAAAGTTGGTAATTACATATTTTGTCGTATAATTGTACGACATTTGACAAATTAGAAGCGACACGTATATTGGAATCTTCCAACACTACAAAACCACTTTCTTCGCTTCCGGGGTCTATCCCAATAATTCTTCGATGTTTATTTCGATGCAA
>ERZ869929.55-NODE-55-length-56743-cov-20.943974_pt1 | contig 56743 bp, 80 predicted proteins | sample MGYA00579312_ERZ869929 | MGnify/ENA primary metagenome ERZ869929 (study PRJEB32216, sample SAMN09231818) | wastewater metagenome | place: USA: Maryland | collected 2016-08-09 | study: EMG produced TPA metagenomics assembly of the PRJNA472060 data set (Reclaimed... | reverse complement strand
TTGTAACGTGGATCAAACGCAACTTCTTCATTCCTGAGACGAAGAACGACCCGAAGCTGAAAGGCAGGATCGGGCTTCAACCGTATCAAGAGGACGTGTTGCGCGAGGCACTTTCCATTGATGAGAAAGGGTATTTCAAGTATTCCCTCATTGTCTGGAGTGATATCAAGAAATCCGCAAAATCCACCATCTGCGCTGCGGTAAATCTTGCGCGGGCATGGCACGCGGAGTACGGCGAGTTCTATATCATTGCGAATGATCTCAAGCAGGCCGACAGCCGCGTGGCTCATTACCTGCGCCGTGCGGTGCAACTCAACCCCGATATGCACAAAAAGGTTAGGACGCCTGGCTACAAAATCAACCTCCCGTCTGGTTCGTTCCTCGAAGCCATCCCGATTGACCCGTCTGGTGAGGCTGGCTCGAACGCGGATATGATTTCGTTCTCGGAACTCTGGGGCGCCAACGAGGACGCCAAGCAGAACATGTGGGCGGAAATGACGCTCTCCCCGACCAAACACGGGAAATCGTTCCGCTGGATCGAAAGTTACGCTGGCTTCACGGGCGAGTCACTTTTGCTCTACTCCCTGTATGATCTTGGTGTAAAACAGGGACGAATGCTCTGGCCTGACAAATTGTACAACGTGACTGAGGGCGAACCAACACCGCTTGAATTGTATGTGAATGACGAAGCCCGTATGCTCTGCCTATGGAACACCCAGCCGCGCTGCCCCTGGCAAACAAAAGCCTATTACGCAAGCGAGGAAAAGATACTTCCCCCGAACCAGTTTGCCCGCGTGCATCGCAACCAGTGGGTGACATCCTCGGAAACGTTCATCCCTGTGGAGTGGTGGGATGCCTGCAAGCGTAGTGATGAAGAATTCCCGAAGATCGACAAGAAGCGGACGCCCATGGTTCTTGCACTCGACGCTGGTGTCAGTAACGACACGTTCGGCATGACGCTCCAGTTCCGCCATCCAACCATCGAATCGGACGTGTGTGTTGAAAAGGCGCGGCGCTGGCTTCCAGTTGGCGGATTAATTGATTTTCAGGGAACCGAGGATAACCCCGGTCCAGAATTGACCCTGCTTCGGTGGGCGGATGAATACAATATCGTGGAAGTGGTTTACGATCCATACCAACTGCATGACATGGCGACACGAATGAACAGGGAAGGAAAGATGTGGTGGCATAAATTTCCCCAACAGACGGGACGGTTGCTTTCGGACAGTCAGGTCAGGGCATTGATCCGCGACCGCAAGATTTGGCACCGGGGCGAAAAAGACCTGCGTGACCACGTTCAGAATGCGGACGCGAAAGTGGACACCGAGGATCACAAAATCCGCATCGTCAAGCGTGCGGATCAGTTGAAGATCGACCTGCTTGTCTGTCTTTCGATGGGGTCATTTGAAACGCTCCGTTTAAATCTCTAATGGTATAATAAAAAAAACACCCGCGATGTTGAAGCATCCGGGTGAATGACCAAAACCTGATTGGAGGTTCTGATGAGTGACATTGTATCAAAAACATGTAAAATTTGCGGGAGAAAGTATTTTGCGCCTAAAGGGAGAAGTAGGAAAACTTGTTCGTTTAAGTGCGAATTGAAATCAAAAATTCACATTGGAGAAAAACATTTTCGCTGGGGCGGAACAAAAAAATGTATGATTTGTGATAAAGAAATTTTGGGGCGCGAAAAAAGAAAAAATAAAACATGCTCAAGTGAATGTTCTTCAAAGTTGCGATCTGCTTCTCGATCTGGAAATAAAAATCCAAGATGGCTAGGAGGAACAGTTAATTGTAAACAATGCGGAAAAGAAATATTCCACGCACATAGATTGCATGTTTTATTTTGCTCACGCGACTGTGCAGCAAAATGGCAATCGCAAAACTTATCAAAAGAAAATAGCCCTCTTTGGAAAGGCGGTTCTGCGTATGGAGAATATCCGCCAGAATTCAACGCAAAACTCAGGTCGGAAATACGAAAAAGAGATGAGCATAAATGCAGATTGTGCGGCATAAAGAAATACGATCTTGACGTTCATCATATCGATGAGGATAAGTCCAATTCAAGCCCAGGCAACCTAATATCTTTATGTAGGTCATGCCATCGAAAAGTTCATTGGAACCCCAATCTTTTATAAATTACTGTTGTGATTTACTCCGATGGTGACATTTATCCTGACTTTGGCGTATAATGTCAGAAAGAGGCCTAAAATGAAGAAAACAAGCGTTCAATCCCCGTACAGCAAGCGCGTTGCCATCCCGAAGATGGTCAAGGATGAAAAAGGGAATGCCATCCTGCTTTGCCCGTTTTGTACACCGTCGCATCCGTTGAACCCCGCCATGCCGTCGTTATGCGGAACCACCCTGATCCTGACCGCAGAGCAGACCACCATCCGCGCGAAGTACCAGAAAAACCTCGTATGCGTGAAGTGCGGCAAGGGCGGCGGAGAGATGGTCATGTTTCAGAACTCGTACATCCACACGCACGACTGCAAGCCCGGCGTGATGACGATGACCAACCCACCGAAGTATTCCAACTTTGCCGCACTCACATACAAATTGCAGAACAAGTTTCTGAAAAGCAACATCGAACGGTTCACCGGACGGGCGATGCCTGTCGAGGAAATCGACACCAAAGGAAATAAGACCGGCGTGATCCTCGGTTATTTCTTCTGGAAACCGAAGAAGGAAGTGTCCCATGCCAAACGTTCCGAAACTCCAGCCTGACGACCAGTTTCCAAAACAGGCACTCGCTCAAAGCGTACAGGTTCAACCTCCGCCCGAAGCGTATTCAGGACAATTCCTGACCCTCCTGCTTGCATCCGCGGCGGATTACATCACCCCTTGGGGAATGAACCAGGTTCGCCGCGACCAGCAATTGCGCGATTTCTGGCCCACTGAAAGCTACCTTGCGGGTGCTGTGGCGAACGTCTGTTTCCGTAACGCTGGCTTCGATTGGGAAATACGCGGGGAAAACGAAAAGGTCAATCAGTCTACCACCGACATGCTCAGGCGTGCAATTGGGGGGGACAAAGTGGGCTGGAGCCACTTCGTAAAGGCATTCTCACAGGATTTATACACAACTGACAATGGTGCATTTATCGAATTGATCCGCGATCCTGGCGCGGATGCGAATAGTAAATTCAAGGGCGAAAGAGCGCCCGTCATAGGAATCGCGCATCTCGACTCTGGAAAATGCACGCGCACAGGAAACGCAGAGACCCCCGTCATCTACACAGACCGCGAAGGCAGGATGCACAAGATGATGTGGTATCAGGTCATCCCGTTCTCTGACTTCCCGTCCGCCAACGAGAAGATGAACGGTGTCGGGTATTGCGCGGTGACGCGCGCCCTGCGACTGGCTCAGATCATGCGCTCGATTGAAATCTATCAGGACGAGGAAATTTCGGGACGCAACCCGAAGAAAATTCACGTTGTCGGCGGCGTGGGTCGCGTTCAACTCGACGATGCCGTGAGGCGTTCGGTGGAAAACGCAAATAACAAAGGGCAGACACGCTTCATCGAACACGCGATTCTGGCTTCGCTCGATCCCGAAAAAGCGGTTTCGCTGGTGACAATCGACCTAGCTTCGCTTCCAGACGGATTCAACCTCGACCAGCAGATGCAATGGTACATTGCGGGACTGGCGCTGGACTTCGGCGTTGATTATCAGGAATTCGCCCCGCTCCCAGGCGGAAACATCGGTTCGGCGTCACAAAGCATCACCCTTGCGCGGAAGTCATACGGCAAGGGACCGCGCAACTGGATGGACTCGATTTCGGAAGGCTTCAAGATTTACGGTGTGCTTCCCCGCATTTGCGAGATGGTATTCAGCGATAAGGATCAGGAGGAGGAGATGGAAAAGCAACTCGTCCGCACAAAGGCTGCGGAAGAAGCAGCAATCATCGTCAACTCGAAGATTCTACCAGCTGAGACCGTCGCCAAGTCACTCATTCGACGCGGGATTCTCGAACAGGCTGATTTCGATAACACCCCGCCTGAGTGGTGGAAGATGGCGATGGACGCGGCAAAGAACGAAAACAAACAGCAGCCTGTCGGGGATCGCGGTGGGAACACCATCGCTGAGGACGCCGCGCGGCAGGATACTGGAAAGACCAAACCCGCAGTGAGGGCGTGATGGTTTCCATATCCCTGAAAGTCACCATCCCTGATACGAAATTTGCCAAGAAAAAATGGGCGGATGAAATCTCGCGCACCCAGCGGCAGACTTCTGTTCCGCGCTTGAAAAAACTGTTTCAAAAGACGGTTTTCGGCTGGAGCAAGAAACCCGACTTCGGATGGTCTCAAACGCGGACAGGTGATGAAATCTCCCTGACCATGTACCCGACTGGCGAACATGCAGGTATCTGGAATCTGGTGAACGCTGGTTCTCCACGTCATCCTATTCCCGCCCGTCGCGGCGGCTTATTGTCGTTTCGCCCAGGTTATCGCGCGGCTACAAAACCAGGTTCCATTCAAAGTCAACGCGCATATCGTTCTGGAAAGACTGTTGGAGCAAAAATTATTCCAGACCATCCAGGTTTTCCCGCACGCGACTTCATCACGCTTATCTCACAGGAATACAACAACCCGTTCCTTGACGATATGCAGGACGCGATTAACAAGGTGGCAAAGTCATGATGCCCCTCATTCCCGCCACCTACCTTTCCATTCTTGCCGTAGTTGCTGGAATCCTGTGCATCTTCTCGCTCAGGAAACTTCCGAAACTTGTCCGCAGTTCCATGCTCCAGATGTACAAACTTGGATTGGTTCTTTTGGCTCCCGCCCTGCTTTCCTTCGGCGTTTTATACTTCTACTTTCAATCCAGCCCAGCGACAGTAACGCAAGTGTACGTCCGCTGGCTTTTGGTCTACCTTTTCGCAGTCATCAATATCTGGCAAGTCATCCTACTGAAATGGGGTAAAACCCTATGAGCGAATATATCGTTCCGATCATCACCGTGCTTTTCTCGACCATCTCGTCCATTGTGGCTTCGTACCTGATATTCAAGCCACAGAGTATGCGCGTGCCAAGTCAGAACGCACAGGACGACATGGCGACCGCGAAAATTGCACTTGAGATTTCCGAGACTTCCGTTGCCAAACAACAGGAAATGCAAAAAAGGATCGACTCTCTCGAATCGATCCTGAAAAACACGCATTACAAGGTTACGGTTGTTTTCGCTCTCGGTGAAAAGCCCAGTGTTGTTTCCGCCGCCATTGAAGCGGTGAAACCTCCAGTCCAGCCCCACGTTATGTAGGCTTTACAAATTTATCGAATACGATGGCGACTGCGCTCAAGGAAAGTGCGGTTGCAAACCATGTTGCCGCAATCGGGAAAATGAAATGGAATATCCACAATCCAAACGCGACCCAGATCGAGCAGCACCAGACACAGGATAGAATTCCAGCCAACAGATTCGGGGGAATCAGTTCGATTTCACCATCCAACCCGTGACGGATTCCAGACCATTCGCGGAATTTCTCGAAAACATGGAATGGACCTTCCTCACGCACAAGCAGGGATGCGATGCGCCAAGTGGCAAGACCAAAAATCAGTATGTTCATACTCAACCAATAAATCAATTTATTGCGTTTGTCAAGTGACATTCGTCCTTATTTTATGATACAATGTCCGAAACGCATCGGATTTCGGAAGGAAGGCGTAAAATGGCTCCAAAGAAACTGCAAAAGGAAAAACGGCGTGCGGCTCGTCTGCGCCAAAAGGCGAAACATCAGATTGTCGATGAAGAACTCGACGATGAGATCGAGGACGAAGTGGACGACGAGGAAGATGATACCGAAGAACCCGAACCTGTGAAGAAGGAATACGGCGAACCCATCATGTTCCCCGGACCTACTTCATGGGATGAACTTGACGCACTTGAGGATGCCAAAGAAAAAGCCGAAGCCGTGCGCGAAGTGACATGGCAGGTTCAAGACCTCGTTTCCAACATCCTATATTCGCAACTTCCAGCAAAGTCGAAGGCAAAGGCAATTCAAAGCGTTGGTGATGGATTTGCAGAACGTGTTACCGCCGCAGAAAAAGGCGACATGATGGAGAAGTCCATCGAAAGCCTTGAACTGGATGCGTTGATTGCCAAGGACTTGCGCCACACTCCATTGACTGAAAAGGTTGCCGACTGGATTTCCAAGAAAAAGCTCACCGCCGCTGCGGAAAATAAACTTTCCGACTCCGATTTTGCGCTTCCCGACAAAAGAAAATATCCGATCCACGACAAAGCCCATGTCCGCAATGCGCTTGCCCGCGCCGCACAGATGATTAAATCTGGTGGAACTGGAGCGGAGGACGCGAAGAAAGCCCTTCCGAAAATCCGCGCCGCTGCAAAGAAGTTGGGCATTGGTTCGATGGAAAAGGAACGCAATTCGATAACGATAGAGAAAGGCGCAGATGGAGCGTACCGTTGGGTTGGTTGGGTTTCCAACAACTTCGAGGATCACAGCGGCGATATTCTGACAGAATCCGCCCATCTTGAATATGTTGAGTGGGTGAACAAGGATATGGGACGTCGCGCCCCCGTTTTCACCTCATGCCACGCCCCGCTGACGTACCGCGAAAACCCCGTCGATTTCGTCGCTTATGAGAACGGATTCCTCGTGATGAGCGGGAAACTGACTGAATCCGAAGCCGAACAGCTTTTCACCGTATCGAAGGAAACCGATTTGGGAATGTCGCACACTGCTTGGGGTTTGCGCGATGAAAACGACAGGCGCCAGATCACGAAATACCGTATTTTTGAAGTCACGGACTTGCCGCTGGAAAAAGCCGACAATCCGTTTACCACATTGGAAACGATCTCCAAGGAGGCTGATATGAACCAATTGGATTACCTGACCAAACTCCTCGGTTCCGAAGATAAGGCAAAGGAAGTTTTGAAAATCAAGACCTCCCTGGCTCAAAAGGAACTCAAGGATGCAGGTGTTGAAAGCAAGGAAAAACCTGCTGAGACGCCTGCCGCAGAGGAAAAACCCGCTGCCGCCGCTACCACCCCGGATGTGGAGACCATCTTCAAGGAAGTTCTTTCACGCATCTCGAAGGAACTGGACGTTGAAGGTCTCAATGCCTATCTTGAAGGCTTGAAGGAACAAGCCGACAAGGTGCCCGTGCTGGAGGCGCTGGTGAAGGAACTGGCGACCGACAAGGCGGAGAAACTGGCTGAGATGATCGAGCCGCCCGCCGCCAAGACTCTTGTCTGGCAAAAGGCGCGCGCGTCCCAGAGCGAAGAAACCGTTCTCAAGGAAGGTGACGCCGAGGACGAAAAACTAAAAAGCGCCAAGCCCGAACTTGGCTGGCTTTCCGAAATCACAGGCACCCAGCCTGTAAGCTAGGAGGTAACTATGAACAGCATTCCGAATGATGTTCTAATCAAGGCATTCGCAGAAGCCTTGAGGTCGCCGGAGGTAATCCAAAAGGCGAACGGAACCCCATCAGGACCGTACTTGCATGGTCCGGGCGGGATTTTTGGCGTTCGTGGACTTTCCCGCGACATCATCAGCACCCACACGCAGATCGTCGGCTCCCTTGCCGAAACGATTCCGATGGGAACCACAAGCCTGCCCCGTAGCGAGAATAACGAAATCTACCCGTTGTTCCCCTACATTACCGGCTTCATCCGCAGTGACACGCAGGAAAAGGACGGGATTTGCGATGACCCCGAAGAAGCGGGACCGATTAAGACCTGTATTTTGACCACCCAGTTCGGGCGGAAGGAATTCAAGACCCGTGAAATGGAAGTCAACCGCCCCGGACAGGTCATCAATCGCGGCGAATTCACCGACCTGAACCTCGTCAACTCCCCGCTCGTGAACGAAATGGGCGGCGTGATGGCTGGTTTCTTCGGACTCAACAACCAGGCGGCTGCCCTCGCAGGACGCGAATTTCTGATGCGTATCCTCGAAGTGGGCGTTGCCATGCAGCGTTGGGTGTGCCCGCAGGTGTTCACCGGCAACCCCGCCAACAACTCGGCTGGCGGCGGCTACAAGGAATTCCCCGGACTTGACCTGCTGATCGGGCGCAATAAGATTGACGCCCAAGTTGGCGTTGCTTGCCCGTCGCTGTATAGCGATGTGAAGTCATTCAGCTACCGTCAGGTGGATTCGACGACCGACCCCGACATCGTGAAGGTGCTGACGACCGTCATGCGTATCCTCAAGTCCAAAGCCCGCAAACAGAACATGGGCGCAGTGGACTGGCGTTTTGTGATGCGCGATGAGTTGTTCTATGCCCTGACCGAAATCTGGCCATGCCGCTACACCACCTATCGCTGTAACAACATCGACAGCGGAAACATCGATCCTGCCGGTTCGTACAGTGTCGAAGCTGCGATGCGGATGAAGTACGAGATGCGCGACGGTTCCTACCTGCTGATCGACGGCGTGAAGTATCCCGTTATCCTCGACGACTGCATTGCCGAGGAAAACCACGCGGACAACGGCACCATCCCGCTCGGCGGATTCGCTTCGGACATCTACATCGTTCCGTTCTCCATCATGGGCGGCGCGTATCGCACCCTGTATTGGGAAACCTACAACTACGCCGCAGACCAGCTTCCCAACATCACGGGTTTGCCTGCCTTCTTCTGGTCGGACAACGGTCGCTTCCTGTGGAGCATCAAGTCACCGAAGAACTGGTGTGTGGACGCCATTGTCAAGATGGAACCCCGCCTGATCCTTCGCACTCCGCAACTTGCCGCACGCATTACCGATATTGCCTACGTCCCGCTCCAGCACACCGACGATCCTCTGCCCTCGCAGGATTACTGGGTCAATGGTGGTGTTGCGACTGGACGCCCCGGACCTTCGCCGTTCAGCGAATGGAACCTTTCGGGTCCTGGAGTTACCCCGTAACTTCGGACATTTCAACGGTGGGGCAGGGAAACCTGCCTCACCAATTTTTTTATTTTGGCGTATAATCCGGGCATCTGAGTATTCGAGAATGGACCACTCGGAAACGGCGCGCTTCCCCGCTCTCAGATGCCTGATTTATACGCCAAGAGGAAGCACTGGAGGAAGCCATGCACATGCTATTTGACGCGAATATCATCACCACGGGAGGCGCTGGAACCCTCGGACACGCAATCGCCGAGCGGCGCAAACGTGAAGGATGGACGGGGACATTGACGGTTTACAGCACTACGACCGACAAGCATGAGAAAATGAAACGACTCTACCCTGACGTGAATTTCGTTCAGGGCGACATCCGCAATCCTGAGACCCTGTACAACGCGATGGTTGGGCATAATGTCTGCCTGCACCTTGCGGCGGTCAAGGTCATTCCCGCCTCGGAAATGTGGTCGTTGGATACAATTGATGTTAATATAAATGGCAGTATTAACACATGCGTACAGGCGCGCAACGCCGGGATCAAACACGTTTTGGGGATTTCCACGGACAAAGCCTGCCACCCTGCGAATGCCTACGGTTCTACAAAGCACCTGATGGAAAAGGTCTTTGCTGAATTCGCCCGAACGGAAAGCGACACGAATTACCATCTTGTGCGATACGGCAATGTGCTTGAGTCGAGTGGTTCGGTACTGGAGTACTGGAAAGCCGCTGTTTTGCGCGGTGAACCCATAAAAGTAACCGACCCCGAAATGACACGTTTCTGGCTTTCGCCCCAACAGGCGGTTTCACTGGTAATCAACTCCCTGAAACTGGAAAGCGGCATGATCCTCATTCCGAAGGCGAAGGCGCTTTCCATCGGGAAATTGGCGAAGTATACGCTTGGCGAGGATTTCGAGGTCGAGAGCGTCCCGCTTCGCCCAGGTGAAAAGATGCATGAAACCCTGCTGACGGTGGAAGAATGCGAATATGCCACCGAAACCGATGAATATTTCTTCCTGCGCCCATCGACCGCGCCGAAGGTTCAATCCTCCGTTTTACCCTATTCCAGCGACATCGCACCCGAACTCACCGAGCAGGAACTTGCCGAACTCCTTTTGAACAAATGAGCGACCTGCCGTATTACCTGCTTGCCGCGTTTGTGTTGTACCGCCTGTTCATCCTGCTTGCAAAGAAGGTCAACAGGAAATGGTGGTATCGCACGTTCTACCTGACTTCGTGGCACTGGAAAATCACCCGCTGGATGAAGAAAACACAGGTTCGGATTTTCACGGGGAAAGTCCAGTGTGAGGAATGCCGATCCACCAAACACCTGCAAGTCCACCATAAAACATACGAACGCATCGGGAGGGAAAGGTTATCCGACCTGACCCTCCTTTGTGATTCGTGCCATAAAAAGGAACATCGAAAATGACGGATTTACCGCAGCTTGCCATTGGACTTGTGACCTACAAACGGACAGCCGAAGCGGTTCGGACAGTACAGGGCGTGTTGGATAATCTGGATTATCCAAAGGAACTTCGCGGCTGGTACATCGCTGATGACGGTTCTCCAAAGGAACATATTGCCGAACTTCTTCTCCTGTTGAAAAATCACGGGGAGCGCATTCTTGGATACCACAATGAACGGATGAGGCACAAAGGCGAGAAGGATACGCACAATTCTGGACTTGGATGGAATAAATGCCTCGGAATCTGCCACCAGTTTTCTGATTTTGTCCTGTGGCTGGAGGACGATTGGGTGCTTGACGCCAAACTCGATCCGCACAAGCACATCAAACTGCTCACCGAGCGCGATGACGTTGGATTGATTTCCTACCGCATCCTGTCCGTTGGTTGTGATGTTCACACGGTTGGTTACGATGGCGAAATCTACCTGAAATATCTGCGAAGCACCCAGTATGCCTACAGCGGCAACCCCTACATTCGACATGCCAGATTTACGAAACGGTACGGTTGGTTCGCTGAGGATCGCAACCCTGGAAACATCGAATTGCACATGGACGACCAATACCGCCTGAACGAAGGTCCCGACATCTGGAGACCGTACAACATTTCCCAATGGGGGGCATTCAGCCATATCGGAACGGATAAATCATGGAAATAAAAGACTGGAAACAAATCGACGGCGACAACACCATGGCGCTTGACTGGCAACTCGACGAGAATTCCCATGTTTGGGAAATCGGCGGGTTCGAGGGACGCTGGGTGCAACAGATGTGGGACAAGTTCCATTGCAATATCACCGTTTTCGAGCCGCAATTATGGGCGGTGGAAAAGATGAAAAAACGCTTCGAGGGAATTTCAAAGATCGACATTCGCCCGTATGGATTATGGATCGAAGATTGCACGATTGCCATTGGCGACTTTCACACCGACGGCGCAAGTGTTTTGAAGCATAACCGCGACGTGGAAACTGGAGAGTTCAGGAACTATTACCATGAAATATTTTTCCATAAATCGGAACATATCGACGTTTGCTTGATGAATATCGAAGGTGCAGAATACACTCTTATTCCGTTCATTACGGAGTCGAATGCAATCAACAAGATCATAAACTTTTGGTGCCAGTTTCATCTCCTTGGAGCAGACGATATGCGCCATGAATCGATATTCGACAACATGGCTAAAACCCATGAAATGATATGGAACTGCTTCCCGACTGCGGTTGCATGGAGAAAGAAATGATAATAACCCGCACCCCCCTTCGGATTTCTCTGGTCGGCGGCGGAACCGACGTAAAGGAGTTCTACTCCAAGCACGCTGGAGCCGTCGTGTCGTTTGCAATCCAACATTATGTCTACGTTTCTGTGAACAAAAAGTTTGACGGGAAATTCCGCGTTTCGTACTCCCAAACCGAGAACGTGAATACGCTTGATGAAATCCAGCACGATTTGGTTCGTGAATCCCTGCGGTTGCACAATATAAAAACAGGGTTGGAAATCACGTCCGTTTCCGATATTCCAGGCAACGGGACTGGACTTGGCTCGTCCAGCGCGTTTACGGTTGGATTGGTGAATGCACTCAGTAAAAACGTTACTCCAGCGGCTCTCGCTGAATGTGCCTATGTGGTGGAAAACGAAACCTGCGGACACCCGACGGGAAAACAAGACCAGTACGCCTGTGCGCTCGGAGGGATGAACTATCTGGCATTTCAGCGCAGGCACGTCAAAGTTATTCCATTGTACCCATCCGAAGCGTGGTTGAACGAGTTTCAGTCGCATTCCCTCCTGCTATGGACTGGAATTGCGCGGGACGGAAACGAAATTTTGAAGGAACAACGTGGAAACTTCTCCAGCGGCGCAAACCTTGAAATCGGTAAGCAAATGGCACAACTGGCAACCGACCTATACGTTGAAATATTGAACGAAGAAGGCATGGATAGGATTGGAGGTCTGATCGCAGAATCATGGAAAATAAAACGGTTCTTTGCCAACGGAATATCCAATATGAGGATAGAAGGACAAATCGAAGAAATCAAGCAAAGTGGGGCGTATGGCTGGAAACTGTGCGGCGCTGGGGGCGGCGGTTTTCTGTTCGTCCTTGCCCCGCCAGACACGCACGCAAGAATTGTGGAACGGACTGGCTTGCGCCAGATAAAATTCAAAATCGAAAAGGAAGGAAGTAAGGTGATATATGAAAGCTAAACTTGACGGATGGACTCTTTTTCTCGACCGCGATGGAGTGATAAACGAAAAAGCGGCAGAGCATCAGTACATTACGCGCATTGAAGATTTTGTTTTCCTGCCGAAAGCCCTCGAAGCCATCAGGATACTTTCAGGTATCTTTGACCGCATAATCATCGTAACCAATCAACAGGGCATTGCAAAGAACATGCTGAACACAGACGAACTTTCTGCCATCCATGATTATATGTTGGATGAGATTGGGCGGTATGGCGGAAGAATAGCTGGTGTTTTCTTCTGCCCGCACCTCGAAGGAACATGTCAATGCAGAAAGCCAAAAGTCGGACTTGCAATCGAAGCACTTGAGCGCTTCCCCGATATTAAATTTCCCCGTTCTTATGTTGTCGGGGACTCCGCTTCCGATGTCGAATTTGCAAATAACATCGGGGCGATTCCAGTGCTTGCCCAAAAACCAACATCCCTACATGATTTCGCAATGAGTTTTTTCAGGCAAAGAATTGGAGTTGTAGCGGGTGCTTTTGATGTGATTCATCCAGGTTATATTAGGATGTTCGAGGAAGCAAAGGAAGTCTGTGATTACCTGCTGGTTCTGTTGCATGATGACCCGTCTATTGAAAACCCACTCAAGCCGAAACCAGTTCTTACATTACAGGAGCGGCGTGAAATCCTTCTGGCAATCAAATACGTGGATGAGGTTTACGAGTACAAAACTGAGGAAGAACTTGCTGAAATCATCCACGAACTCCCTCACCACATCAGGATATTGGGGGAGGACTACGTTGGAAAACCGCACGTGGGAAATGACTTCCAAGTCCACTACTGCAAGCGCGGACACGGATGGTCTACAACAAAATTCAAAGAAATGATCATTAAGAGAGGATTGCCGATATGAAAATTCTACTCACTGGGGCTGCGGGATTTATCGGGAGCCATACCGCCCTTGCACTCCAGAGTGCCAAACATCAAGTTCTTGGAATCGACAACCTTGCAACTGGAAAAACAGAAAATCTCGATGGATTTCGCGGAACATTCCATCTGTGCGACATCTGCGATTTGCACATGCTTGAACAGGCGTTCGAGGAGTTCAGACCCGACGTGGTAATCCACCTTGCGGCTCAGGCGGCAATCACAACTGCCTTCGAGAACCCGCAAAAGGACTTAAGTGTCAACGGAATTGGGACAATAAACCTCGTGATGCTCTCGCGCAAGTACAACGTCAAAAAGTTCGTGTTTTCTTCCACATCCGCAGTCTACGACGAAAACATGCCACTCTGGAGGCGCAGGTTTTCGGAGAATTCACCCACCGAACCGAACACCCCCTACGGCATATCGAAACTCGCGGCGGAAAAGTACATCCGCCTGTTCTTCCCAAACCATGTCATTTGCCGATATGGAAACGTGTACGGTCCGCGCCAGCAACCGATTGGACAGAACCAGGTCATCGCCCGTGCCATGCGGCATTTCATGTTCGGAGACGATTTTCAGGTTTTCGGAGATGGAGACCAGAAACGCGACTTGGTTTTCGTTCAAGACGTAGCGAATGCGAACCTGCTCGCGGCGACTTCCGAAGTTGCAGGGACGTTCAATATCGCGTCTGGAGAAAGTTATTCCGTCAACCGCGTGCTTTACGAACTCGAAAAGATTTTTGACGTGGTTGGGTACGAATGGGAACACGCTGGAGAAAATGACCCGCGCAGGAAAGTGGAAATGGACGTATTGTCCGCCTGGCGATATTTGGGATGGAATGCAACCACCTCACTTGCAAGCGGGCTCAAATCTACTGTGGATTGGTGGAAGGAAAAAGCCTCATGATAAACGCGACGAAAGTGTCACGCAACGTTTTGACAGTTCATCTCGACGTTCAAGGAGAGAAATGGGAAAAATGGTTCATGCTTCGCAGCGACACACATCATGACAGTTCATCGAACAATCGTAAACTTCAAAAGAAACACCTTGACCGCGCAAGGGAATTGAACGCGGAAATCCTAGACTTTGGAGACCTGTTCGACGCCATGCAGGGACGATACGACAAACGGAAGTCCTATCCCGACATGAGAAAGGAATATCTCGACAAACTCGTGGAAGGAAAGGATTACCTCAACATCATCGTTGACGATGCGGTTGATTTTTATAGCAAATACGCCGACCTGTATTTGTTGCAGGGGTTCGGAAACCACGAAGAATCTGTATCGAAGAACTCCGACACGAACCTCATCGACCTGTTTGTGAAGGGAATGCAGGACAGGGGTGGGATTATCCAGAAAGGCGGTTACAGCGGTTGGGTGCAATTCTTCTTCACGATGAACAAAACCCAGCGGCAAAGCATCAACCTGCATTATACTCACGGGTACGGCGGCGGCGGACCAGTAACCCGCGACGTGATCCAGTCCAACCGTCAGGCTGTTTATCTTCCCGACGCGCACATCGCCGTAGCAGGTCATACCCACGATAACTGGGTACTCCCGATTTCCCGCCATCGAATCAACCTGAGAGGCGTTCTGTACCAGGATTTGCAGTACCATGTGAGGCTTCCAGGCTACAAAATGGACTATGGAGACGGGTACGGCGGTTGGCACATCGAACGCGGTGGACCGCCGAAACCGAACGGATGTGTTTTCCTGCGGTTTTACAGGGAAAACAACATCATCAAAATTCACCTGACGCCAGAGGTAGAATGATCTGCGGGATTGCCCAAGGATTGATTATCAAGAAAAACAGGGCGCGGACGCCAAGAGCGATAAATGATTGCCGCCGTGCCCTGCGCGACCACGTAAAGAATTGTAATTTTTGCAAAAAGAATATGATGCGGAGAAGCCATGTTGAAGGTATTCATAGAAAAAAACGCGGTTGAAGGGATTTTGCGCGTCATCGAAGCGCAGTACGAACACCTTCCAAAATTCGGCGTCCAACCAACCCAGAATATCGCGGAAGCTGATGTAATCTGCAACCATGGGACATCCATTTTCGAGAGGAAGGGAATTCCGAGCGTTCATATTGGACATGGGCTTTACTGGTCGCGCCAACCATGGGGAGATTCCTTTATGGAAGTGAACCAGATGGTCGTGGAATCCATGCGTCATGCAGTTGCCCACACCGTCCCTTCGGAATGGGTCAATCGGGCGGTTCGCCGCGGTGGATTTTGGTATCCAGAAACGGTATACCACGGGGTTGACGGCGATAAGTTTCTTCCGTCCAAAAATCACGGAAACTATATCCTGTGGAACAAAGCGCGCGCTGATTACGTCTCTGACCCTCGTGACGTGATGCAAATCGCCTCGATCATGAGGGGACGTGAATTCTGGAGCACAATCGGGCACGCTTCGGAGAACTTAAAAATCCTCAACACATCCCCGAACCGTGCCATGCCACACGGACAGATGAAAAAGGTGGTTTCCGAGGCTGGCATTTACCTTGCGACTGTCCGTGAGACCTTTGGGATCGGGACACTGGAAGCCCTTGCCTACGGTGTTCCTGTGGCTGGTTGGGACTGGGGCGGAACGGCTGAAATCATCATACCGGGCGAAACTGGTTATCTTGCTCCTCCAGGTGACTATAACGCCCTGCAAGAATGTATCGAAAAGTGCATCGCGGAACGGGAACGCCTGTCCCAGAATGCCATACAGGATGCACGCACCCGCTGGACATGGGAACCACGCATCAAACAATATGCCGATCTTTTCAAGCGTGTGCATGAGAAATATAACAGGCAGGCGCCGAAAGTCAGCGTGCTTGTGACGGCGTACAAATTGGACGAGTTTCTGCCTGCCTGTCTGGATTCTATCATGCGCCAAACCTTTACGGATTTTGAATGCCTCGTAGTGGACGACGCTTCACTTGATTCGACCCGTTTGATTGTTGAGGATTATGCAAGGCGAGATAAGCGGATTAGGTATTGCCCGACGCCGAATAATTTCGGATTACCAGGCGCAAGAAACTACGGGTTGTCAATTTCTAGCGGAAAATATATTCGGCATCTTGACGCGGATGATTTCCTTGCGGATAACGCACTGGCTCTCGAAGTTTTAGCGTTGGATAACGACAACGGCATCCATATCGCTTACGGACACCTTGAAGTTGTCCGCACAGACGGAAGTCGGATGCTCGAAAACGGTGAACCAGTAAGAGGTGGATGGCCCCCCGATAAATTCAACTGGTATCAGCAAATGGCGCACTTAAACCAACTCCCGTCCTGTGTGATGGCACGGCGGGAAGTGTACGAAAAGAGTGGTGGATACCGTGAACGGATGAAGCGGAATGAGGACGCTGAATTCTGGTGCCGCGTGACTTCGCTTGGATTTCGCGCAAAGAAGTTTACGGAAGCAGTCACCTACTTTCACCGTGAGAGAAATGACAGCAAGGGAGCAATTGAATGGCAAAAGGAAGGACAGGAACCAGACTGGACTTCGTGGTTTCCGTGGCGGCTTGGCTCTCATGACGTGCGTTCGGCGCAGGAGTTATTCAGGAAATATGGAGAAACGCACCGCAAACCACACATCGTCCCGTTTGGATCGCAAGGACAACCTCCACGGGGACTTCGGTTCTGGTATGTTCACGATTACTCCTATCCTGTCGTATCCATCGTGGTTACGTGCGGACCTGGACATCGACAGTATCTCATTGACGCTCTGGATTCGATACAAAGTCAGACTTTTCCAGACTGGGAGTGCATTGTCGTCAACGACACTGGCGAGAAATGGAACTCAGACATCATGGGAGCGCCATGGGCGAAGGTCGTCAACATGGACGGCAATCAGGGCGTTTCAGCGGCAAGAAATGAGGGGTACAAGAGCGTTCACGGGAGATACGTTGTCTGGATGGATGCGGACGACTACTGGTTCCCGTGGTTTCTGGAGACGATGGTATCCTACGCTGAAAATAACGACGGGATTATTTTCTCCGATTTGTTGTTGAACGAAAAGGAAAAAGAGTTCAAGATTTACCGATACAATGACTTCTCATCGGAACGCGTCCCATTTACGATGCAATACGCAGGCTCCTCAATTCTCGCCCCCCGTTGGGTTGCAGACAAGATGGTCGAACAACACGGCGGGTGGGACATGCAAATACCAGGGATGGAGGACTGGATGTACCAAATTGCAGTCCACGATCTCGGAGTATGCGCTTATCGAATTCCAGAACCGCTTTTTGTCTATCGCATGTGGTCGTCCACCAAAAGAGAGCGGGATTATGCTAAAATAGAAGCGATACGTGCGTACATCGATGAGAAGTGGTCGGTGTATCGCAAAGGAGAAAAAAAACTGATGTGCGGATGCTCGAAACCTAAAAAACCGAGGGGAACCCCGTCCAGTACCCTTTCCTCGTCTGGCAACTTCCAACAGGCGTCAATTCCCGTCGCCGATGCTGGTGATAAGAACCAGATGGTCACAATTGAGTATTCTGGTCCCGTTGCAGAGACCTTCACGATCACATCCCGCGTTTCCCGTGACATCCGTTACCGAATTGGAAACAACGACCACCATCGCCAGCGCAATGTATTCCTCGGTGACGCTGAATGGATGATTGGTCTCTTTGACCGTGAAGGAAAGCCGATGTACAGGATACTCGGAAGCGTATCGGAAAACCAAAATGACCCAGCAGCGTTCGTTGGGCAGCCTATTGTTGCATAAAGAAGGAGAATAAAATGAACCTCGAATTTCTGTCTGTTGTATTTCCAACCCTCGCCGCATTAGTTGGATTTCCCGCCCTACTTGCGGCGATCATCAACTTGTCGAAGCTGTTCGGACTTCCCGATGGAGCCGCACCGACGGTTTCACTGGTTGTGTGGCTGATTGGCTTCGTCGGCGTGTTCTACCTTGTCGCCACTGGACAGGTGGAACTACTTAAGGTGATCGACGTGCAACTTGGAATTCTCGCGTCGTTCCTGCTGGCTTTTGGAACATTCGCCACCGAAATCGGCTTGACAAAGTTGTTCAACCAGGCACTCAAGGGGATTCCGTGGATCGGCTTCAATCGAAGTAAATAAGAACATTGGAAATAAAAAAGACCTTGAAAACAAGGTCTTTTTTATTTATGCTAACGGTTTGCGTTAGCCGATGATGGGCGGGCGGCGTAACGCTTTGAGATGTGGATAATGCTGAGGCTAGGATAAGCCTTGTAAGTCGCGCAGACTCCCATCAGTCGGCTGCACGCTTTGTTAGACTGCATCTAATTTGCAGACCAATTCAGTTTCACAATAAGCCGTGCCAGGGTAAGGAACATTTGTAAGTTCCTTGAATGATTGAACTTCCATCGTTTCAGCTTTCGTGCGGGCTTCAATATCATCTTTTGCAACCACGTTGTAAGTATTGTGAGTGCAGTCTTTGAGATGAATTTTTACTTTGAACACCATTTTCATTTGATTACCTCCGCCTGCAAGGAAGCAGGCTAACTATCATTAGGCGTTGCCCCCGACAGACCAATACCCATAAACGCAACGAGTACCATCGCGTGAAGGGTCGTGGGTATCGTGGATAACGCCATTGATAACTGCGACCATGTGACGGCTGACGCTGACAATCAAATTGCCTTGTGGCAATTCATCGGCTTTCAGGTGGACTTTACAGCCTTGACCAATAGCCATTGTAGGATGCCACTGCCAACCAAGAGACAAAAGGTATTTTGAAAACGTGGAGCGATAAACACCATTACGAGCAGATGATTTTCCGCGCTTGCGTTTTCCTTTGCGCTCATTCACTGCAAGGCCATTCAGCGCGTCGTAAATTTCTTGATATGGCTTGCCTGTGGCTATTGCAATTGCGCGGGTTACGCAATCGCCAGCCTGACCTTTATATCCTGCGGCTTCTCTGCCGCCATCGTTTTGTTGCCACATAATAGACCTTTCCGTTTGCAAGATAAACGCCTAACGGTTGGCGTTACCTGCGTGTGCCGCAAACAGAACACACTTTTTCTGTATAATGCTCTTTTGCGCCGCATGAGTGGCACACGTCAGGTGCACGCTTTGTTGGGCGGAGAATGATAGCAAAGAGCACGAATATAATGACAAGGACTGGAAGAATACAGTAATCAGCAAGACGAATTCCAGCTTCCACAAATGAGACAAATGCGTCAATCACTTTGCGACCTTTCTGTTGAGCAGTCCGCCCAACTATGATTTATACTGCTGTGTAATACAAGGCAGGATGTTTACGTTATCAACAAATTCTTGAAAGCTACCCCAAAGTGCGATAATTGCCGCATATCTTTCTTGATCTGTTCTTGCACTGACAGATTTTGTTTTTCGTGCTTTGCGACTGACTTGATATGGTTCGCAGGTAGGTTTTATGTCAAAATACCGCACGCCGAACTTTCCGCAACCTTGCGTGCATTCAGCAAGAGCCTCTCGCCAACGAGATTTTGCAGGATAACGGTTCGACCATTTCCTGAACTTTAGAGGGTTGTTGCATTTCGGACAATTCATGACCTTATTTTATTCTTTTTTCTGCTATTCTCATAGTGACTTTTGTCATGTTTTTCGGGTATAATGTGTTAAATGGAAATTCCGTTTCTGTTCTCATGCAACCACTGGAATATGGTTGATTTTTACAATTTGGAAAGCAGGTCACTTTCCAAATTGATGACAGAATACGGGAAAACATGCCAGGTTTGTGAAAAATGGGAAGCCGTCTGGTACTCCACCCTCCAACTGGAGGACAGTATGCGGCGTTTGAGGCTCATGTCGCCACGAAATTCGTCTTTTTGGTATCACTTTATAAAGACGAGAAATCGGGCGCAGGAAATCCAACGGCGCGGAAGGAATGCTCAGAATGGCGAGATCGGAATTCACGACATGGCTTCCCCTCGATGACTTTGCAAAGATAATCGGGATCAGCCCCCTCTCGTTCAACCAACTCCACTCCAACACTCTGCAACTGAATACGGTTTGCGGAGATGTCTTTTTCCAGCAGGATTGGCAGCATTCCGACCGTATCGGACGCGACACGATTGCACAGGCGATCCAGCAGGCGGAATACGATATTGCCCGTGAGTTCGGGGCAAATCTGATGCCCGACTGGACTGTGGAGGAACGCCTTCCGTACCCGCAGCCTGCCGTTCCTGAGATGTTTGGAGGAGCGGTAAACGTGCGCTGGATGGCAAAGTCTGTGGAGGCTACGAAAGGCTTGATGTTGTATGGCGGAGTCAAAACCAAAGCTGTCGTTCAGGCTGGAGCCGCAGTTGTCCGAAGCGATTCGGATACCGATGGATATGCCGAGACATGTACCGTAACAGTCGCAACCACTGTGACGGACACAAATGAAATCAGGGCATATTACCCATCACAGTCTGGAGACGATGGATGGGAAATCAAACCCATCAAAGTTGCGATCTCAGGCGGGAACGCAGTAATCACGTTCAAGTCATGGCAGATCGTCGCCGCGAACCAAATGGACGCATTGGACGCGCAACCGCTGGACGCGGACTCGGCGGCTTCGTATGAGACAACAATCGACGTGTATCGTGTGTACAACGATCCAGCGACGCAGGCTCAGTTCATCTGGGAGAATACTCCAGATTGTTGTGGATGTTCAACCTGTGCGGCTTGTCAACTCAATACCCAGGCGGCTTGCTTTCACATCCGCGACCAGAGGCTCGGAATTATCGTCCCGCTCCCAGCCTCATGGGACGTTACAAATCAGGAATTCACCACGCAGGCATGGTCGGCTTGCAGAGAACCGGATCAGATTCGGCTTTGGTATCGCAGCGGGTACAAGGATGACTCACTTGCCAGACCCTACGCGGAATTGTCGAACTATTGGAAATATGCTATCGCCTACTACGCCGCATCCAAGTTCGACCGCTCGGTCTGCGGGTGCTCGAACGTAAACCAGTTCATCGACAAATGGCGCAGGGACGCGGCATTTTCCTCGCAGGAGGAAGGTGGATTTACCGTAACCGCCGAAATCGCGTCCAACCGCCTCGGCACAAGTATGGGAGCATTGTACGCCTGGCGCACAATTCAACGCAACGGAGTTCGTATCAACAAGTAGAGGAAGCAATGGAACTGAAAGAAATCGAACTTGAGGGAAGAAAGTACAAGGCGTATGTTTCGCCTGACGAACAGGAAGGCGCATACGTGATTGTGGGACCGCCCGAAGGATTGGTTGATGAACTCGGAGTACCGCCTGAATTCGCAACCCGCCTGCACAACATTTTTTATCAACGCGGAATCCTGTCGTATGCGGATGCCGCGAAGAAAAACGCAATCATCGGCGCATTACAGGAGGCGTTGAACATCGACGCCCAGCTAATCGTCGAGAAGTTTCATAAATTCGAGACCGAAGTTGTGATATAAATAAATTGGCTGACTCTGTGAAAGCCAGCCAAAATTCACCAAGCCTGTGAGGAGGCTCAGTATGAAAAGTATAACATTAAGCGAAAAAGATATTGCCCGATTTTGGTCAAAGGTGAAAATCGGCAACCCAGACGAGTGCTGGGAATGGCAGGCAAATTTGGACGCAAAAGGTTATGGACACTTCCAACTTGTAGAAGGAAATCCTTTAGGAAGAACAAACCCGCGTTCGCATCGTGTTTCATGGTTTATCGCTTTTGGAACAATACCTGAAAATTATTGTGTGTGTCACAAATGCGATAATAGAAAATGCGTAAATCCCCATCATCTGTTTCTAGGAACTTATGATGATAACAATAAAGACAGAGCTGAAAAAGGTAGAAGTGCGGTTGGCGAGAATGCTCCAACTGCAAAACTCACAGAAGCAGATGTTCTTGAGATAAGAAAAATGATTTCCGAAGGAATAACCCAAAGAGAAATTGCAAGAATGTTCAATGTTGCCCACGTAGCAATTGGTAATATTTCAAGAGGACAGACTTGGAAACATCTGTAATAATGACCGGAGGCTAAAATGACCGACCAACTTACTGCAATAAATACAAGAGTATGGTTCGTGGCTGGCGGCGTACATCCTGCGCGCGAACCCCAATTCCTCGCACTGGGTAAATTCTCAGACGATCCCACCAAATCCATCGGAGAAGCGACGCGCGTTTCCGCTCCAGACCCGAACAACTTCAACCGCGACATCGAAGTCGGGACAGTGGAGGGCGAGGACGAACGCGCCACGTTTGCTATCGCCGTCCGTTACAACGTCCAGAAGTCCATCATTCAGGGATGGAAGAACAAGCGTTGCCGCGTTGATTTCTTTGCTTTGAGTGGGAAATGCGGGAACCCGCAGGACTTCACCGAAGGCGGAGAGAAGTGGACATACTTCCCTGACGGGCAGATTTCCAGCCATTCGTTCGAGAACTTCGGCGCGTTTGGGCGTGACGAAAACAACCCGACGAACGAAATGGTGGACGTGACCAGCCGCGATTACTTCGAGTTCCTGTACATGCGGCAGGACCAGATCGGCTCCACCGTCACCACCCGCGAAATCTACACTGTGGACGTGTATCCAGGCAAGAACTGTGACGAGTGTCAGGACATCGGCAAGTTTGTGCTGATGACAATTGCGGGCGCATCCGCAACCCCAGGCACCAAACCGTCCCTGCTTTACTCCGAAGATAAGGGCGAAACCTTCAACTCACAGGATATTTCAACCCTGTTCTCGAATGAGGACGTTGCCGACAGCGCCATTGTCGGGAATGCGCTGGTGTTGATTTCCAACGTCGCCAATGCGATTCACTGGACGGATGTTGCCGAAGTGTTTGAGGGCGTGAATACATGGAACGACGTTGTTTCTGGTTTCGTGGCAGGAAAGAATCCAAACGCCATGAGCGCCAAAGACGTGCGGCACATCTGGATTGTGGGTAACGGTGGATACGTCTACTTTGCTGCCAACTATAAAGTCGGCGTGGAAGTACAGGATGCAGGCGTGGCGACCACCCAGAACCTCAATTCCGTCCATGCTTACGACACCAAGAACGTCTTGGCAGTTGGGAACAGCAATGCTGTGGTTTACACCTCCAACGGCGGATCGACCTGGGAGAGCGTGACAGGTCCCGCAGTAGGCGTCAACCTCGGCGCGTGCTGGATGTGGAGCAAGGAAGTCTGGCTCGTCGGCGAAGGCGCTGGCGGAACTGGCAAACTGTGGTTGACACAGAACTCAGGTATTTCATGGACGCAGATCGGCTTGCCCGCAACCTACGTCCGCATCGACAAGATCGAGTTCGTAAGTGAAGCAGAAGGTTATTTGCTCGTCCGCAGCGGCGGGAGCGGTTACGTGCTTCGCACCATCACGGGCGGGTACGAATGGACTGTGTTGCCCAACGGGAAGAAGGGTACGCCCATTTTGAACTCGTACCTGAACGACCTCGCGTTGACAACCGAATTCGAGAACCTTGTTTACGCTGGCGGCGTTGCCTCCAGCGGAACGGCTGGCATTGCCCTTCGCATGGAAGGGTAAGACAAAGTAAAGGGAAGCAGAGGAAGCAATGAGTAAAAAAGATGTTGGCATGACCGTAGCCTCGGCAATCGACAAAAGTGGAGAGGAACAGGATTTTGTGACCCTCTCTACTGGCGTCGAACTGTACGTCCGCCAGGCGAACCCGAACGTGTTGATCCAGATCATGACGGCGCAGAAACGCCCCGACCCCCCGCAGGTGTTCATCAAGGACATCGGGCGTTGGATGGAGAACGCGGATGATCCCGATTACATTGCCCGCGTGAAAGCCTGGGAAATGGATTACAACCGTGGAATGCTCTTTGCACTCGTGGCGCTGGGCACATCGTTGAAGTCGAGACCGAAGGGATTTTCAGACCCCGCAAAGGACGAATGGATTGCAGATTACAAGGCGCTGGGCTTACCTGTGATGGCTGAAAGCGATTCGTGGCGGTACGCGACCTGGGTGCTGTTCAAAGCCGCCCCGACAGACCACGACATGAAGGTCATCGGCGATGCGGTGAAGAAACTTTCTGGCGTTCGGGAGGCAGACGTAAAAGACGCGGAAACGTTTCCTGGGCGTGACGAAGCTGGTGGGTGAGGTTGATGTCAATCTCAGCGGAGTCGAACTGGACGAAACGATAAACGCTGGCGTCCGCCTGAAAAAACTCGGAGAGGACATGGTTCCTTTCTTCGAGGAACATACCGCAAGGCTGGAGCGCGGGCATTCGCTGGAATCGTGGTACGTACTACAACCGATGGAACGCGCATTGATCGTGGCGCAAAGACGGCTTGACCATGCCATGAAAGCGCATCAGAACCAGGCGGAAGCCAAACGCATGAAACAACAGGCGAAGAAAGGCGCAAGGAAATAACGTGGAAAAACTCGGTGTAGAGGCTGTTGTTGAGGGTGTCAAGGAATTTCTTGGCAATCTCACACAAATGGATAAAGGTATTGGGAATTTGGTTCCCAATACGAATTGGCTTTCCTCTGCACTGTCTACCCTCGGAGATATTGCGACCAGCGTTGGAGGCTGGATCGCCAATACCCTTGCGGTCGCCATCGGCAACATCCTCGCGGATGCTGTCGAATGGGCAACGGCGCAACTGGCGGAAATGGTGGCAATGGCAATCGAGGCGGGGGAACAATTTCAATCGCTCGAAATCCGCCTGAACCAGATGAATTTCAACAAGGCGACGGAATCGACAGACGACTACACCGCCGCCATGCAGACCGCCACTGAAATGACGCAGGAACAGCTTGCATGGATTCAGAAACTCGCCGTTACCACCCCATTTGAAGTCACCGATATTGCGAATGTTTATTCTCTTGCCCGCTCCTATGACTTTGCGGATCAGGATGCTCGTGACCTGACCGAGACCATTTCGGACTTTGCCGCTGGTATGGGACTCGGAAGCGTTGAGATCGAGCGCATCATCAAAAACTTCGGTCAGATGCAGCAACAGGGAAAGGTTACTCAGCGCGAGTTGAACGATCTTGCCCGTGGCGCGTTTGTTCCTGTCAATGACATCCTCGCAGAAATGCAAAAGCAGACTGGATTGACTGGGAAAGAATTCGACGCTTTCAGGAATTCCGCCGAAGGTGTGGATATGTTCATGGCGAAGTTCGCCGAACTGGTGGATACCAAGTTTGCTGGCGCATCCGAAAAAGCCGCACGGACGCTCAAGGCCGCCACCCTCAACTTGAAGGAATTCTTCTCATCCTTCGCTGCTTCGGGCGTCATCAAACCCGTGTTCGACCTGCTGGGTGGAAAGATCGCGGACATCAACGACGCCCTGACCGCGCGCCTGCCTGAGATCATCTCTGGCTTTGAGCGCATTGGCGATGTGGTGGTCGAAATTCTCGGAGGAATCCTCGACCTTGCCCCAGGCGCGGATGAAATGGCAGACGGGTTTATCAGTGCGCTGGACGGAATCGCAAACTGGCTGGAAAGCCATAAGGACGACATTGTTGCGTTCTTCAAGGCTGGATACGACTTCATTACCGGTACGATGATCCCCGCGTTGAAGGATTTGAAGGATTGGTTCTTCGGGACGCCAGCGCAACCAGAAACTCAAGGAACTGCGGGAGACGGAGTTGCAACTGGAGCAAGTGAGCCAACTGGCGATCCCGCACAGGTTGGTTTTCTGCAAAAGACGCTCGACCTTTTGAAGCAACTCCAGCCGCTCGTCGCTCCCATACAGGACTTGTTCAAATCCCTGCTGGGCGTGGCTTCTGAACTCATGGGAATTACCTTCGGAGAACTCTCTGACAAGGGATTTGCCGACACCGTGAAAAGCGTTGCGGAAGCTCTTGAGGGACTTGCAAAGTGGATCGGAGAAAATAAGGAACTTATTGCCCAGGCAATCAAGGCTTGGCTGGAATGGCAACTTACCGTTCTTGCCATCAAACTTGCCGTCGAAGCCATCATCGGCGTCGTGGCGAAGGTTGTGACTGCAATTGCGGGTTTCCTGCTTGGCTTGAACGCCGTGGTTGGCGTCATCACCTGGTTCATCGTCCCGCTTTTCAACTGGATCGTGGCTGGACTCGGTGCAATTGCCACCGCTCTCGGACTTCCTGTGATTGCAGTTGTCGCGCTGATTGCTGGAATTGCTTGGGCGGCGACAATGATTTACCTGCACGGCGAACAGATGGGAACGACTCTCAAACAACTTGGCTTCCTAATTGGGTTCTATTTCGACCAGATGGTCAATAGTGTCGTGAATTGGGTAAGGCGAATGGCGACACAGTTCGACACATGGAAGAATAACACCATCAACGCGATTATCGCATGGAAAAACCAAACTCTCGCAAATATCGTCGCCTGGGTTGCGCTGACCGTTGCAAAGGCTATTGAATGGGCAACCACTTTTGCTGGAAAAGTAAACGAGTTGAAGCAAAAGGTCATTGACAAGTTCAACGAACTCAAAAGCGGCGTCATCCAAAAACTGAACGAAATCAAGTCCTCGATAAAGAGCATCCTGACAAATGCACTGAACAGCATCAGGGACTTGAACTTCTTCTCCATCGGCGAAAATCTCATGTCCAGTCTCGCACAGGGCATCATCGACGGGGCGGAATCGGTGTTTAATGCAATCGACCAGATTGCAGGCCAGATGACAAGTAACCTGATGGGCGCGCTCCAGATGGGTTCCCCGTCGAAGGTGATGATCCGCGTCGGGTCGGACATCGACAAAGGACTCGCCATCGGCATCGAAAGTTACGCTGGATTGGTGACAGACGCGATGGACAAGATGGCAAGCATGGCAATGAGTCCGCTTTCCACCATGCCGTCACTGGCGACTGCCGCCGCCACGTCGAACGTGACGACAAACAACACGAGCAACTATAACCTGACCATCAACTCAGGAGCGAATACCGAACCCATCATTCAGGACTTCGCAATGTTGAGGAGTTTGGGCTAATGGCTACTTTGAACATCATCGTGCCAGACGAAAGCACGAACTACGTTTTGAACCCCGCACTGCGCTACGCTTCGACAGGCTGGAACTTGATCGGTTCTACGATTTCGCGTTCCACCGATAAGGCGCGTTTCGGCGTCGCATCCCTGAAAATCGTCACCGATGGTCTGGCAATCTACGAAGGCGCGTACTACCGCGTGAATGCGCTCCTGAATATCTCGGAACCAATCACGGCAAGCGTTTACCTGCGCGGTTCGGTTGGTGGGGAAAAAGTCCGCCTGCGGTTGATCGACAACCCCGCTGGAATGGAATGGAAATCGAAAGCTGTTTCACTCTCGAAGGACAGATGGATGAGGATTTCCGTGACGGGACGCTCCACGGGGACAAACGACGTGCGGATGTACGTGGAAAGCGCGAACCTGAATTCCATCAAGTCGCTCACCTTCTACGCGGACGGGGCGCAGATTGAACGCAAGGCATACGCCACGACCTACGTGGATGGCGACCAGCAGGGATGCAGATGGAACGGGCGGGCGCATGAGAGTTCGTCCACCCGAAGCGCATCGGAAAGAAGCGGAGGAAGATTCGTGACCCTCGCCTCTCCAGACCTTGAGAACGAAAGCCTGTATATGACCGTTGTCAGCGGACTGGGATCGGCTCCGATTTCCACGATTTCCAACCAGTACTCGCTCTTGCCGGGTTCGGCTTATCAGGGATACAAGGTCAATGACCGCGTAATCATGCTTACGTTTCATGCTAAAAACGAAAACACAAAGTTCTGCGGGAATTCGCTTGAACGGCTACATGAACTTCGTCAGGCGATTTTCGACGTGGTGAAGCCAGACAGGACAGCAAAGACCGAATTCATGTACGAGTACGGCGACGGCGTGAAACTCATTCGCGGAAAAGCGCGGTACGAGGCTGGCTTGAGCGGGGAATGGGACGTGCGAAACAAGTTCCACAATTCATTCTCCCTTCGGCTTCTTGGCACATCGCCAATGCTTTTCGAGGACGACCAGGAAGTCGATGTGATCGACTATCAGGACAATTCCATCATGAACAGCATCGGGGGCAGGGTAGATGGCGCCTGGTCGCGGATGAACTACGGCTTCGACAATGACGTGTATGATCTCGAAGTAGGTCCGCGCAAGGAGTTGATTGCTGCTGGAGCGTTCACAACCGCCAACAACAGCGCCTTGGCAATCGACCCGCTGATCGGGGCGAACCGCATTGCCTATTGGGACGGGACAAAGTGGGTGGCGTTTGGCGCTGGCGCCAACGGGACGATCTACGATATTGCAGTCGCCCCGAATGGGTATATTTACGTCGTTGGCGCATTTACGTCCATTGGCGGCGTTGCGGCAAATCGCGTGGCATATTGGAATGGATCATCGTGGAATGCCATGGGCACGGGCTTGAACGCGGAAGGCAGGACGATTTCAGTCGCCCCGAACGGGCACGTTTTCGTCGGCGGGTTATTTACGACCGCTGGCGGGAACAATGCCTATTACATTGCCCGCTGGAACGGAAATGCGTGGTACGCGATGGGAGCAAACAGCGGTTTGAATAATTACGTGTATGCCATCGCAATTTCGCAAAATGGAAACCTTTTGTACGCTGGCGGTGCGTTTACCGATGAAAACAGCAACCCTGGCTCATCCCTGACCCGCATTGCGGTTTATAATATCCAGTCTGGGACATGGGACAACATGGGGAACGGTTTCGCTTCCACTGTGCGCGATATTGTCATTTCGCCTTCGGGAACGGTGTACGTTGGAGGAGAATTCGTCCTTTCTGGTTCGGAGTCAATCCTTTACATCGCACAATGGAACGGAAGCGCATGGGTTGGCTTGGGCGCGGGCGTGAATGGGATTGTGTATTCCATTACAATCTCACCCAGCGGAGATTTAGTTGCGGTTGGGACGTTTACACAGGCTGGAAGCGTTCAGGCACGGAAAATTGCGCTTTGGAACGGCTCGACCTGGGTGAATATGGACATCTACATCGGACAGGGAAGCACGGGTGCGACTCTCTATGCCGCTCAATTCCTTCCGAACGGAGACCTGTTTATCGGCGGAACGCTTTTCGGAACTACGTATAACTCACTTTATTCAGGGATTACGCTTGTAAACAACATCGGGACGGCGCAGGTTTCACCGAAGATGTACTTGAAGGGGTCGGGAACTGTGCGCTGGATAGAGAACCAATCGACGGGCAAGCGTGTTTTCCTGAGCCTTTCCATCCTTGCCGACGAAGAAGTGTTTATTGACTTCGGAGCGGCGACAGTCCAGTCGAACATTCGCGGAAACCTCTCATATACCATCCAGCAAGGGTCTGATTTCAGGGGCTTCACACTCCTGCCAGGTGTGAACAAGATTGCGTCATTCATGGACAATGACGTTGTGGCGTACATGCAGATAAGTTATGTTCCCGCTCATTGGAGCGTGGATGCGACTGCAATTGCGGAGGTTTTGTGATGGCAAAATACGAAGTTTGGCTTTTGGATGATGAAGGAAATAAAATCATCCAGATAGATGATTTCCACTATCTTTCCTACTCGCGGCTGGTTTCGGGGATGGGAATTTGTCAGATTGGGTATCCATTCGAGGAAATCCAGAACAAATTGACCGAGTACTGGAAACTCGACCGCCGCATCGAAGTCTGGCGCGCGCCGTTGGATGACATGCCTCTCAGACGGGATGCGACTTTCCTTTTGCGTTCCCCCCGCATCTACACCCGCGAAAGCGACGGGTACGTGTATCTCGAATATTACGGGCGCTCCCCCATCGACCTGCTCAACCGCCGCGTAATTCCACAATACGCTGGAAGCACATACACGGAAAAGACGGACGAAATCGACGACATGATGTGCGCTCTTGTGCGGGAAAACTGCCTGTTCGATACTGTGACCGATGAAACAGGGACGGTGGATAACGACAGGGCTTTCCCTGAAAGCGAATTTCTGGTACAGGCGGACAGGTCGATTGGACCTTCCGTGACCGTCACCCTTGCGGATAAGAAGTTGATGGATGCCCTGACTGAATTGCGCGACCTGTCCATCCAGAAAAACGCGGAAGATTCCGCAAACCGCAGGATATATTTCGATATGATCGTAAGCGACTTGAAAAACTACGTCATTTATATCCTTGACCATGATTTCGAGATTATCCGAACCGAGGATGGGGAACCGCTCCTCGACGAAACGTCCATCTCGACGCTTGCCCCGTTCGGCTTCGAGTTCGTGACGATTGCCGACCGCTTCGGAAGCGACATAAGAGAACTATTCGAGTTCTCTGAGGAAAACGGAAACTTTGTCGGCGGGTCGTACCAGTTAAGCCACATGGACGAGATAAACGCCGTTTACGTCAAGGGACAGGGCGAAGGATCGAGTAGGCAGGTGGAAACCGTTGTGGATGCGGCGCGCATCGCCGTTTCACGCTGGAACCGTTGCGAAACCCTTGTGGAAGCCTCCAGCAGTACTACGACGGCATCGCTTCAAAGCGACGGGACAAAGACGCTCAACGAAGGGAAGCCAGTCGATGAATTGTACGGGACGTTCGTCAGCATTGAGGGTGACGAAAACGTTCCGCGCTGCCTGTACGGACTGGATTGGGACTTGGGCGACCTGGTTCGTGTTCAATACGCTGGAAAATACTTCGATGCCGAAATCATGACCATCCACGTTTCCATTGATGAAAGCGGGAACGAGAAAATTCAAGGAAGGAATAAAATCGAATGAGTAGCATATTCGATGACACCCTGACGAAAGTCATTGGACGCATGAACTTGATAGAGAAGGCATTGCGCAACATCCCCGCGTCCCTGCATTCTCTCTACCCCGTTTTGAGCGAAAACAGCCCCGCCCAGTTGCTTGCCAACGCCGACAACTACGCCCCCGGTGACTATGCCGTGCTGAGAATGTCATCCGATGCGGCTCGGACAGTTTCGGGGATGTCTGGTGGGAAAAAAGGGCGTGTGCTCTGGATACACAACGTCGGAGCACAGAATATCGTTCTGGCACACCAGAGTGCAAGTTCCATCGCCGCCAACCGCTTCACCTCCCCAACCGCTGCGGCTATCACGCTGGGAGCGAATGACAGCGCGAGATTGTATTATGACTCGACCAGCGCTACGTGGCGCATTACGACTGTGACGGTGTAACATGCCAAAGATTTCATCTCTCATCGAAACTACAACACCAAACGAAAGCGGACAAATTCTTGGCTTTCCTCCTGCTTCAATAGATTATAAAACGTATCTTGCCCATCTAGCCAACGGAATCGGAAAAGCAAAAATGCCTCCAGCGATGAGCGATTTGATTTCATCACTTTATTACCCATTTACTCCAGCGGCGATAGGAGGGGGAACATACGCTGGCATCGAGGATGAAACCAATCACCCCGGCGTTGTAAGGATTTCAGGGCAGACCAGTACAGGGGCAGTTATTACTCTCGGCGGACTGACTGCTGTTTTAATAGGCGGGTTGGAAGTTGCAGAGTTCATTGTGCGTTGGAAACTTGTTCTAAACACAGTGATGCGTCTTGGATTCTTTGATACGGTTGGGACTGGCGTTCCTGTTGACCGCGTGGAATTCGTCCACTCGGCAGGGACGGTAAAGGGAGCCTGCTCAAACAACTCAGCATCCACCCTAACCGTGACCGCCTTTACTCCCGTGGTAAATACGTGGTATCGTTTGAGGATCGAAGTCAATGCCGATGCGTCACTGGTTACTTTCTATATCTACGATTGCGCGACAGGTGCGCTGATGTGGTCTGACACGGTTTCATCCAATATTCCCACCGCAGCAGGACGTGAAACTGGATTTGGAGTGCTGGCTTATAAGACGACAGCAGGTGTGGTTTCCCTGCTTGACGTTGACTATATGCAATATTATATAGACAAGGAATTGACGAGGTAACAATGGCTCGAACAATAGATTATCAGGAGAACAAAGCGCCTCCTGATAACTCCGAAATTGCCGTTGTCCAATCTGGGACAACATATAAAATAAAACTCAAAAACGCTTCAAAATTGGTTTCGCCAATTGTATTTCCATCTCTTGCATGGGAATTTCTAAATCCGTCGAACATCAAACCTTTTTTTGGAACAGCCATATCAGCAGGAACAATCACCGCCATTGCTTCGATTGCGAAACACCCTGGAATTCTAAGAATTGCATCTGTGGCAGCCGCAAATTCTGGTTACGCGCTTGGATTAAATGAAAACCCGGTTGCGCCAGGAGCAAACGGAAGGATGTACGTTGTTGGTGACGACGTTGTTAATGGGGTTTTTAGGATGCCGACAACCACAGACGCGAGTGTTTTAATGGGGATTGCAAATTACTACATCAGAGACGTAAACCTTGATGCTGGAGTTTATATATATATATCTGGGACAACACTAAGAGGCGGCTCACGCGATTCTAGTGTGGAAACAATAACAACAACAACTTATTCCGTTGTAGCAAATACGTGGTATTCATTTAGAATCATCGTAAACGGCGCAATGACAGAGGCTACATTTTTCTTGTACGATGAAGCAGGAACGTTGTTGTGGAGCGATACCATAACAACCAACATTCCAACCATTGTACCTGGGAACGAAGTGGACTTGAAAATATACGCCGCAAAGACAAGTGCAGGAGCGGCTAATATTCTTGATATAGATTTCTTCTCGTTTCAAAGCGGAAAGTTGAGGACACGCTAATGCCAAAGATAACGGATTATTTACCAGACAACCCTTCTCCGTCAGAAGATTTCTTTCTAATCGCCTATGGCGGATTGAATTATAAGGTTTTATTTCAGAACGCGATGGTCATCACAGACAATGCCATACTCCAGCCAATTGTATCCGACCTTGTGACCGATACAACCAATAGAAATGATAGATATTATAATATTGTATATGGCATTCAGACCAGCCCAGAGGAAGATCATCAGGGGCAGATTATCAATGAGCTTATTGGGGCGGATAGGCTATTGCGGGTGCAACTCAAGAATTCAAGCACACATCTTGTTAAGGGAGGTGATACGTTCGAGGCAATTATAAAATACGTAGGTTCATTTACTGTCTCTATGAATTCAGTGATTGGATTTGGTGATCCGCCCGTAGCGGCTGGAGCGCCAACACCTGTAAACGGTGCTTATTTCTTCATAAACAGCAACACCGCAGTAGGAACAACAAAGATCGGAGCGGCAATCTCAACAACTGGTTCATCGTATACTATTCTCATAAATACCTGGTACAGATATAAAGTTGAAGTAAATGCAGCAGCGAACCGAGTTGATTTTTATATATACGATATGAATAATGTGTTGTTGTGGAATGATTTTCTGACAACGAACATTCCAGTTGCGGCCGGGCAGGGAACCGATATTCAGGTCAATTTTAAAAAACCAGACGCGGCGGCAGGGGGGGGGCCTTATCTTGATTGGATTGCCTTTTACAACAGCAACCCATTGACAAGATGATAAAAATATGCAAAGATTAGATGGAAAGGAAACTAAAAAATGAAAACGAAGAATGTATTGATGATTTCCGTTGCTGTTTTTCTGACCATAGCCCTGTGCGCAACCTTTATTCCCGCACAAGCCAAGTCAGACGTGCGAATTACCTCGGTGCAACTCGAAAAGAATTCCGTTGCAATCCAAGGAACCACCACATGCGCCAGATATGTTGCGCGGGCGAGTTTTGTGACTAAAGGATTAATATCGCGCGTAACTGTTTCAACTGTGTACGTTGGAGGTGTATGCAACGGGAGGGCAGCCTTTATCATACGGTTGCCGATTCCTGAAAAAGTTCGGCAGGTCATCGTAAATGGGGTGTCGTATCTCCGACAATTCTGAAATAAATATGCGAATAAAAGCCGCAGTTTTCTGCGGCTTTTATTACAATTTGAGATGAAAAAAGAATTCTTCCTCGCGCGCAGGAACCTGATGCGCGAGAACATTGATTTGAGAAAGCGAAATGCTGAAATCAAGTTCATTGTTTCGCAGTATTATGAATCCCTATTGCGTGAAAAGGATAATGAGATTGCGAGACTGATGGCGATCAACCGCGCTGAACGTGACCGTAACGATAAATTGGACATGTACCTGCAAAATTGGATACTTCAAAATCCAAGAGAGGTGAAAGATGAAACAGAAATATAATGTTCTTGTAATTGTGCTTGTGATTGTGGCGATTATCATCGCCAGCTATATCATCATGAGGCAACCGCCACGGGCATTGCGAACGGCTCTGGGAACGCCCGAAATCACGTATTCCATGCCCCTGTCGCAATTCGTAATGTACAGGGCGCAAACGGTGAGCTATGACAATTTCCGCGCCGCCATATTCGCACAGGGGCAGATGGGAGAGGCATCGAAACTTCCGAGCGGCTCTCAAATCGTTTTGTACATTGACGCGAACAGAATCAACGGCGCGGGCGGTTTGCAGACTGGCGCAAGATGCACTGCGACACAAAGTTCAGCAGCTTATAATCATGATACGATCACAATGGACAAGCGTTTTTGCCCAGACTTCAATGATGCGATTTTGGACAGTACGATATATTCCACAGTTGCCCCCACCGAAGAAGTATTCTTGCACAAGCAGAACGGGGAACGGTGCTTCGTAGAAAACGGGTCGAATGCTGAATATCTGGTAAATCCACGAAACTATTATTATCGGGATTATTTGGCAAGACGAATCTCTGAGAAACTTGACCAATTCGATATTGGCTATGTTTTTCTCGACGATTTGCGCCCTGGGTGGTCAGGCATCACGGCGGCTTGCGGCGGTTCTCCACAGGAGTACACGCTGCCCATCGAATATAACGCGGCGCTCACCGACCTTGCACGGTTTGTTTATGATAACGTGGCGGGTAAAGTTTATGGAAACCTTTCCCGTGCGGGAGTGCATTGGGACGAATTCAATTTCCTAGACGGGGTAATGTGCGAGTCCTGCTTCTCGAATTGGGGAAATTACTCGACAACCTCCTCGATGTTGTCTGACATTGCATCGCTCCAGAAATGGGTTGATACTGGAAAAGGATTATACATTTCTGTCCTTCCCCCTGTAACTGACAAAGCCGCAAACAGGTTTGCTTTTTCTGCTGCGCTCCTTGTTTCAGAACAAGGAACATATTTTCACTTCGGGGACAGCAGTTCATTTCGCTCACTGGCTGATTACACGTTACCACTTGGAAAGCCAACAGGGAAATATACATGCAATGGGAATATTTGTTCCAGGAAATTCGAGAATGGAACTGTGACCGTCGATTTCGTGGTACGCACAGGTAGTATCACTGTCGGCACTATTCCGACAATCACAGCCGTTCCAACTTTGAATCCTACGAAAACATTCACACTAGTTCCAACCTTTACGCCGACACTCACTCTGACTCCAATCTGCGTACTGGTATATCCCGACAAAGTGGAGCTATGCAAATGAACATCGAAATGGCGATACTTGAACGAACGGTTACAGCCGCAACTCCATTGCAAAAATGGGAGGTTATTCGGATAACGCAGACAAAAAGGACGCGCGGCGATAAAGGCGAATGGCTTTCCGCTGGATATACATTCCACGGAAACTGGATTATTTTGGGATATGTGAAGATTTCAGACCTGCAACGTTGGGTGCGGGTTTCGGATTGCGTAAAGGTCTCGCCTTCCGAGCCGCCGTCTGATCCGCCTCCAGAAAACGGGTCCGACGTTCTGGCGTGGATGAAACCAGACTGGCAGTTGCGGGGAACGAAATTGGAACGGAAACGTCCGAACATTGCCGGATTTCCACAGACGGTAAATCTGGCGTGTAAAACTGGCGGAACAATACCAGCATCGGATGATTATATTCGCATCGTCCGCGAACTCAACCCCGGCATGACCGAAAGCGGGTTCGAGGGAATGATGGATAGCTGGAATCGTGTCAACGAGAAATGGAGAAGCGGAAACAGAAAAGTTCCCGCCGAGATCGTTTTTGCAAGCAATACGTTTGCGATAAAGTCAAAACTGAGGAACGGCGGTGGGTTGACAGGAATTCCCGCTGGAGTATGGATTTACGAGATCGACACGCTTCCATATTCTGCTTTGAGTGAGTATTCATCCGATACGCTTCCTCAAAAGTACATCATGCACATGACTCTGGCGAAACGCGCAAGAGGCAACGTGGACCCGTCCCCCGCGATGGGAGGACGCTCAATTGAACCATTCCTGCCGACAAGGTTGCCAATAACGTCCGCTTCGCTCATGTATATCCGCGTGGAGTTCACGGAATTGGTAAATAATTTCAAGAACCCCTACAACCCAGAATGGGATTGGAAGAAATAAAAAAAAACCGCCGTCTGGCGGGTTTTTCGTTTTGGTTTTCATTTTTTCTCCTTTTCATTTCTCAATCGTCTATCACGCCTTTCCACAGACCACTTTGTAAGACCGACGAAGCAGAAAAACACGAAGAAAAACCATGTTGTAAAATTGCTTTCGACGGTGCCTGTCACCAATCCGATAGAAATAAGAAGGATGGCAAGCCAAGTGGTTCCTGAAATAAATTGTGAGATTTCCATTTTTACCTCAACGGATTGCGTTGGTGGTTTTGGTGGTGGGTAGGGTAAAGCTACTAAGCAAGATAAAACTGACGGGTAGATAAAACTCTGAGATGACGCACAGCCCACCAAAATCCACTGCACGCATTGTTGGCAAGCATTTACAAGTGCGTAAGTATGTAAACGCCAGCCAAAAAGAACACGACTATTCCAAGAGGAATTTGCCAAATGTAATCTTCTCGGATTTCTGATGCCGATGCACGGTCCTGATTGTGAGGAATGTCAAAATCTGGATTGCTTCCAAACTCATTCAAATCAGAATATGAATTTTGGCGTTCAATATTTTCAGTGCGTTCTTTTTCAAAACGCGCCTTTCTATCTTCGCGTTCTTTACGCTCTCGCGCCACACGCGCAGCAATCCACTTTTCAGACCTGCGATAGCCACGCGGCAAAAATTCAGAGTGATCGTCAACTGGAAAATTGTAAGGTTGCCTTTCCCTTTTATCGTGCTGACGCGCTTCGATTTCCTGCGGCATATCTCCACTTATGACACGTTGTAAATCTTCGTTCCATGTATAGGTTATTGTTTTTTTGCTCATCTTTTATAGCCTTTGCTATGCTCGCCAACGGATTGCGTGAGCGGCCTTACGCTGGCTCACTACCTTCGACAACCACATCATCGGCAGGCAAGTTGCGCCCGCTTTCTGGAGTCCGATCTACGCGGTGTTGGGCGGCATCAACTTGCGCCAAAACCCATTTTAGCGCATTTACGCGCGCGCAAAGGACAGTGGACGATTTTTTAGACTCAGTATCGCTACATTCTTTTATTTCGTTTTCAATAATTTTCTTTATATCCATAACTACCTCTGGCGGATAGTCCGCCCAACGGCTGGCGTAACCCGCAAGGGGCGGGCCACGCACAACCTGACTAAACGGATTGATGAGCGGGCAGAGATAAACCCGCTTTGACGGACAGCTCCCCTTGTCGGGGTTCACGCGGTGTTAGGCGTGCCATGATTTGAGAACCGATAAACTCGGTGTAAGCCGGTGGGATGGCCTGCGAAAGTTCGTCGCGGGTCATCCAATCAATACCCATTGCTTTTTTTGCAAGTACCATGTATTCGGGATACCGCAACTTGTCGCGGTAGAAATGGCCCGATGGTATACCGTGACCTGTAACGCTGATGGGATGCTCGGCATGTTGGCATGGCGACATAAGCGCGAAGCCCTGCCAGGATGTTTCAAAAAGGCGCTGCCTTCGAAGGCGAGGAAGTTTGAACATACAACCGCACAAGCGATAATCTGCCCGCATTGGAGCGCCGGGAATGTTTTCAATTACCCATAGCGCCGATGTTGTTTTTAGAAGTTCTCTTGTTTCAGGCAGAAAATGAGCCGTGCCGTGTTTCTCTGGAATAGTTGGAATGAAATCCTGACACGGCGGACTGGCGTGAATTGCGTCAAACTCTTGCCAATGTCCTTTGAGATATTCGAGCGCGTCCGCCTGATGAAATTCAAACGGGTAATGTGGTTGCGGTCGAATATCAACGCCCACAACTTCGAAGCCCGCACGGGAATAACCCATACCAGCGCCACCGGCACAACAAAATAAATCAAGTAATTTTGGTTTCATAGCAAACGCCTAACGGTTTGCGTTAGCCGCGTGCGGGGCTAACCATAACCTTTGATTTGGATGATACTTTTTTGCGCCAGCCTTCCGCACGTCGGCTGCACGCTTTGTTAGACCCCGTGCCGCTCGGCAGACTGGCTCGCTATGCGTACACCAATTTATTGCTAGCCGACTTGCGTAATTTCTAACACGGCACGGGTAATGAATGGCGGGCTAGTGGTACGGCATTATTCCTTTCGGGCATGGTTCCTTCTAGCCAGGCTCCCTAAGTCCGCCGTACGTGCGCCATGTCATTTCAACATGTACATAAACCACCGTTATTAGCTGGGCACGTTTCATAATGCCCGCTCCATTTTGCGTTTTGAACATTTGCTGGAAATGTTTCTTTTCTGAGTTCTTCAATTCCTTCTTGTATACCAGCGTGAGCCTCTCCAACATCGGAGCAATTCACAGAAACAATTGAATAAATCCAATCAACAAGCTCCTTGTATTTATTCAATTCAACTTCTATTTCGGTTTCCTCGCGCATTAGAACGGCAACCTTAGCTAAAGCCTCGGTAGTGGTGTAGACACCAAGAAGTTTTTGGAATTGCTCAATAATGAGTTTTGACTCTTGGGCAATTCTAGCGATTTCATCGTTTACCTCAATTTCAATATCTTTTATTTGTGCCATAATTCCTCTTACTGAAACGCTCCGCATACATCGCAATGAACAATTGGTTCGCCGTGAAGTGTTCCGCACACCTTGCATTTACCGTTTGCCGCGTCTCTCAATTCTAGCGACCCGCTCAGGCGTTTGATTTGTTTGTGCAAATCCTTGATTTCAGTACGCGCCCATGCGAGAGGATCAACGCCAGTTTCGGCAATCTCATCATCCCAGCCAAGCTCACCAAGTAATTCATCAAAACAAAATCGCAAGTCTTTTATCGTTGGCGGCTTTGTCGCTGTTTCGTGCTGAAATCTTGACGGGTAATCTTCGCCATGCAAATCAGCCCATTCTTCTAGTGACATCGTTTTGCTCATTTCTTCTCCTTCACGAAGGGGTCTAACGGTTTGCGTTACCCGCGCCGCGCCCGTAACCTGTCCAAAAATGCGACTGTGGCGCGGCGTCGGGTGCACGCTGTGTTATGCGCCGTCTTCGTTGCGGGCGATTGAAGCATTTGCCCACATAACTGCTTCTTCCAGTGCCGTGATTGCTAGCGATTTCTCGCGGGAATCAGGACACATGACATCAAGCAATTCAGCAAATGCCAGCGCATTCTTGCGGATGTTCTCGTATTTCTGCGGCTGGTTTTCCTTCGGGGCGTGATAGGTAAAGCGCTTCTTCAAATTTTCAATCATGTGATTTCTCCTTTTTGGGTTTCATTATTTCAAGATGGATAGTGCCTTGCTTATCGCTTTTGGACAGGACGACGAAAAGCAAGCCGTTGATTTTGACGACTTCACCGCGAGATGGAAGCGTACCGATAACAGCATGAGTGCTATCTGGTTGCATTTGGCTTACCAACTCTTGCGCGGTTTGCCCTGTTTGTGTGGCTATCAATTCTTCATGTTTGTATTCTTGCACGATATTCTCCTTTTGCCCGAAGGCGCATAACGGCTTGCGTAACCAGCGGCGGGTGCTTGGGAACACCACTGCCACGCAAGACCTCTATTTTTTCGCAGACTTCCCGCCGTCTGGTTCACGCTTTGTTAGGCGTGTCGCTGATTAACCGCCTAAGTGATTTATCAATCAAGGCGTCACAAGCGACCGACAAACCTTTATCGCGTGCCTCAAGTATTTCAATTCCGACCTGTACAAAACGGCGTAGGTCATCAAGTTCAGCCTGAGCCAGATTACCCATTTCGGTTTCAGGCTCACCGCACATATTATTGAACTCTGATATTAGACTTTCAATTTCGCTCATAACATCTCTCCTGTTTTATCTATCGGTTCATCCAGCCATTGCCCCCAACGTGGCGGAGTATTGACACCTTTCAGCGCATCTTCGCAGTTATAGCAAAGTCTGTCGCCTTTAGCCCAATTCTTTTTTGTGATGATCCAGCCACAACGAGAACAGATACGCCCGTCTTTTCTGGCTTGGCTATAACATCTGCTCATGATGCTTTTTGATAGACTGCGGACTGTTGCCATAAGACACCTTTGCCTCTCGAAGTAAACGCCTAACTATGATTTATACTGCTGTGTAATACAAGGCAGATTTATGCGTTATCTCCGAGCCACGAACTTACAACTCCGATAATATGTCGTGAGTCCGCAAAAATTCCATCAATTTCTTCAATGCTCTGAACGGACGCCTCTGTGAAAGTTTCTTTATTTACGAACTTTGCAAGTTCCTTCCTTGCAACCTGTTCTGCATGTTTGGGATTTTGCGAAACCACAAATTTTGTGAATTCATCACCATCCTGCAAAATAAGAACAACCTTGTACAACTTCCCAATTTCCTCGGAGGTGTTCGGGAGGTCGGGCTGGGAAAAAACGTTTATCAGGGATTTGAGTGCCTTCCTTGCGTACCATGTCCAGTCCCTTTTCTTTCCGAATTTGATCCGCATGTGATCTTCAAGGCTGCGGGATGTGATTCCACCCTCAGCTTGGTACACATCCAAAAGTGTGCTGATAATGTCCGCATCTGTCAGCGAAAGACTGGATTGCAGGTCATAAAGTGCGCGGAAGTGGGAAAACTGAATGTATGGTGCTGTTCTGCATTGAAACACAAAATCGCGGTATTTCCCATCCTCGAAATTGCACAGGAGAACAAATAATTCGTATCCATGAATGCGATCCTCAACTGTGTCCCTCTCGCGGTTCAAATCTCCAGCCAGACCGTCTATCGAGCCGTCCGCGTAACGTCCGTTCGTTTTAGGTCCAGCGGCAAGCCAACAAAATATCGCAGAGTTCCAGATTTCTCCGTCACTGCGCTTGTCATGGCGCATCGCCTGTTTGACGTAAACTTTCTTGAGTTCGGTGGTGTTGAGTTTCAAGGTTTCCTCTTTTGAGGTCCCCGCCGCTGGTTTACCGAATGGCTACGGAATGACGCCTCGCGGCGGAGACATTTGCCAAAGTGATGTTCGTTCCGTCTCTGGAAGGGACTAGCTCCCTCGGACAATCGCAATCACCTGAGCTATTCTTATTTTACGATAATCAAAGCCGTCCTGTAAAGTGACATTCATCCCTGTTTTTTCGGTAGATGTAATAGGATTGAATCGTTCATTGTGCGGAGCGGAATGTATCTGTCGTGGGTCATATCACGCTGGTTCGGTGCCTTCCATATCTCATCCTCATATTTTACGAAAAGCAGGAACTCAAATATGAGGATGAGATGGCAAAGAACGGCGGGGAGGTCTATTTGAGCGACCATTTTATCCGTTCGTTTGGAGGAATCCAGCCAAAGCCGAGCAGTTCGATTGCATCGCTTTCTTCGGGGAGAGACAGGATTTCATCACCGCGCCTGATGTGGGAAAGTTTGTCTGGACTGTCCTTTGCGCGGACATAAGTCAGGTCTTTCGGCAGGAAACCCGTGTAGCGTTTCTTTCTTTTCTTCCTCGTCCATGGGGTTCTCCTTTCGTTTCCGCTACGTTTCCGCAACGTTTTATCCGTTTCCGACACGTTTTTGGAAACTTTTGGACACGCAAGAAACGTTTCCATGCGTGTCTGCCTGTTTCCAGACGTTGCCAAAGTAGAGTAAAACCGACATATTTTCACAGAAACCGATTTTATCTTCCGCGGCTACGCTTCCACTCGTCAACGTATTTCCACCACGTCCCCTTCGCCTTGTCGTGGGAAAATTGGACACGTTTGTTCTTGTTGACGAGTTCGGTGATCTGCGTAAGTTTCAATTCGCCGTTGTATTGGTCGAGAAGTTCAAAGACATAATCCTTGAAGTCACCAGGCTCTTTTCCGCGCCGTTCCTGCCTCGGCGCATCCTGCGGTGAATTATTAGGCTGTTCAGGATTGAGACCGTTCTTAATCATCCAGCGTTTCATTTTGTCCTCGCGGCTTTCCTGATGGCGCTTTTCCTCGACGGTCTGGGTATTCTCGACGGTTTGCAGATATTCGATTTTGACCAGTCCGAGACCGTTCAGGATTCCAGCCAGGAGCGGCAGGTAGCAAATCAGGGTCAGGGCTTGCGAGAAGTTGATGTCCTCGATTTCCGTGTGGATTTTCACATTCAGGCTGACGAGGATGGTGATGTAGACATAAACCGCAATCGCAAGGACGACGATCATGATAAATGTTTTCGTGTTTCGGCTGCGGATGAAGTCCACGATGGTCTCCACGAGTTTGCTGGTCGCCACCAGTCCGATACCTTCAAGGGAGTACACGAACAGGAATGCTCCAAAACCTTTAAGCCCAAAAAATATCCCTGCGCTGGTCATGGTAATCAGCGCGATGGGCATGGGTGTGGTGTACGGCAGGGTGGTCTCGACAAACGAAAAAATCGCGGGTGATGCGGCGCGGATGATCGCCGTCAGGCTGTTGAATAGGAACTTCATGGAAACCTCCTCAGTTCATGAATTTATTGTAGGACTCTGCCAGTTCGTCGAAATCGGGCGTTTCAGGCATGGGCGGAGTTTGTTTGGCAGAGTTGTATGAGACGGGGTGATATGTCGGCTCAGGGCGTTGCTGTTGGGCGGGAGCAGGGCGCGGCGCGGGATGCTGGCGTTGCGGCAACTTGCTCATCGCTTGGAATGTCGCCGTATATGCTGGGCGCGGAGTCTGACTGTACGGCATACGGTTCGAGAGCGGGAGCGCGTCGCTGATAATTTTCTTTAGGACTGGCATTCCGACGATCAGGGCGATGCCGATGGGTTCGCCGACGGTTGAAATTCCGCCGATAAGGATGCGGTACATCATGTGGATATTCGGGTTCTGAATCTGCGTCAGCGGCAGGATTTGACCGAAGCGCAAAACGTCGGCGGTGAAGGAGTCGAAAACTACATCCAAGCAGTAAACACCGAACGACAAGAGCAATGCAAACCAGCCGATTCTCACGATGTTTTTGTTCCGTTTTTCCATGAGGGAATACCCGATGAACAAAAGCGCCATGAGTAACCCAGTGGTTGCCAGTGAGATCAGGACGGATGCGAAATAATTCTTGTTCGTGAGGTAGGACATGACCCCGGTGCCCGCCAAGGTGTCGAACAGGATCAACGTGGCAATGCAGATTGCGGTCAGTCCGATGACGAACCAGACCAAGACGGATTGAACGAGGTCAACGACCTTATCCCAATTGAAATGTTCCATGGTTTCTCCTTATTGAATTTCTTTCAGTTCCACATAAATCGCTCCGCCAATTTCGACTTCGGAGCGTTCGATTACAGTACGCTTAATCAGGCTGTCATCAAGTCCAAGAGCCTGAAACATCCCATCCCTGTACGATTTGAACGATGAAAGAACATTGTCGTCATCACGCCTGCGTTTATCGGGAGGGCGAATGATAAAAGTCAGTTCAAGCGGTAGTTTTCCAGAGAATGACCAGCCAGCGTCTTTAACAAGCCAGAAACCGATCTGGCGCGCGGTATCGCGTTCCTTGGTGGCGTACCTGCGGTCAATTCTGCTGTTGGGAGATAGTTTCCTGTCTGGAAATGGGAACCTGATTTGCATGGATGGATTGTAAACCCGTCACTTTTTAGCAGGTAGTGACGAATGTCACCTTTTTAGCCGAATCGTATCGGAAAAAGGCAAAAAATAGCCCTCCGAACGCTGGAGAGTGTCAGGAGGGCTTGAGTTTGGCGAAAAACGCGGGGGTAGGTGCAACGGGACGGGTCAGAAAGGTAGAAGTTCCTGTCCCTGTTCCAGCAGGGCTTCCCTGAGCAGTTCTGTGACGATTTGGTGAAAATCAGTCCGCGCCGACTGCCATTTCCCCCATTCGGGCTTGAATGGCTTGACCAGTTCGTTCATGGCGTACCACTGGGCGTCCGTGAATTCCCTGCTTGACGAATGCCCCGTCAGGTACTTCGAGACGATGTAACGGTCGGTTTTGGAACCGAGCGCCTTTTCGAGTACGCCGATCACCGCTCCCTGGGCGACGACCGTGCCTCCGATGAACTTTGCGACATCTGTATCGAACTTTGGTTTGTAATTCATGCTTCCTCCGTGACTTCAAAAGTTTTATATTGTCGATGGGCGTCCGATTTCTGCCCATTTTTGGACGGGGTGAGAAGGGGCGGGACGTTTCCTTTGCAGATTCCGCGCGCGATGGGGTTGAGAATATCGGCGGGATGCTTGAAAACGACCTTTGCCCCGACTGGGATGGATTCGGCTGGAACGTCCAGTTTGTCCCCGACGTGTAATTCCCTATGTGTAAAGATGGTGAAAAGTTTCATGAGGGGACCTCCACGGCGTTTGCTTGATGGTCGTACCATCCAGAACTGACGGGATATTTGGATAAAGCAAGTTCGACTGCGGTTTTGACAACTTCTTCGAGTGTATACCCCCTGAGTGGAAGCGGCTGGATTTCAATCCTTACCCCGTAAGTTGTGCGGATCATCGCGGAAATTGCGACTGCAAACCATTTCAATTTTGGCATATTGATCCTTTCAAAAGTATCTTTTATCTTCATCCTGCCCGTCCACGACGCGGCAGGAGTAGCGTTTCGGGTATTTGCGGCGCGATTTCCTGAGCGGGAGGATGGTCAGGAAAATACAAATCAGGAAATAAAGAGCGAGAGGCAGGATGGTGTCCATCAGTCGCTCCCGTCTGTTCGGTTTTGCGCTTCTGGGTATTTTCCGAGGATTTCATATTCCGCTTCGACCTCGAAGCAATGCAGAACGACTTCGTTGTACTGCTGGTCGTCGATTTCCTTTTTCAGCCACGCTTCGCGGGCATTCAAAAGGATTTCGCGCGTTTCGGGGTGTACCTGTCTTTTCATGCCAACCTCCGCGCCGCCATGTTGACGGCATTCACAAACTTGAAGCCCTGGGCGATTGCGTCATCGAACTTAATTCCCTTCGGCGGGATCACGAAGCGGACGCGCTCCATGCCGATCTTGTTCGCAACACTGATAACCGACGGCGGGGCTTTCTTTTCCTCGCCAGTGGTTTTGTCGTAATAAACGGTTGGCTCATAGGCGTCAGGGTCGAAGGCGAGATAAATTACCTCGAACTTTGAGAGCATCTTCAAAATCCTGCCCTCTGGTTCCTTGCTCTGGACTCCGAAAATCGTGTATTCGTCGGGGAGCCTGCCGCGAATGGTGACGGCATCGCATTTGTTTTCGCCCTCAAGGATCACGGCTTTGTTCGTCGGAGTTTTGTTGTATTGCGCAATGTAAAGGTGTTGGCATCCAGATTTGTAGATGTTGCGGAATCTGTCGTTTTTGTCGAGCGGGTTTGCTACGCGGACTTTGATGTTTTCTATCCTTCCGCCCTGTGTCCAGACTGGATTGGTGTAGGCGGGGGAATGGTAGGTCGTGAGGTGGTTCTTTACCGTGTAATCCGCGATGTATCCTTTTTGGAGGTGTTTCTGCCACTCCAGCGGGATTCCGCGCGTTTCCTCCCAGTACCGAATCGCTTCGGCGTTCTTTTTGCCGTCCTCGAAGTAGCGGGTATACGCCCCATCCTGGGCAATCTTTTTGACCAGGACTTCCAGTTTCTCCGCAAGTTTCGCCTGGTATTCCGCTTCGAGTTGTGCGATTTTCAGTCGGAATTCTTCCCGCTCCTCTGGCGTCCAGTTCGCGTCCTGCTTGGATGGCGACCAGTGATAGTGGCATTTTCGACATAGCCCGAAGGGCGTTCCGCGTCTGCTGACGATCCAAAGGACGAAACGGTCAGGTTCGGAACCGTCCTCGTGGATGGTCCCGCCACACTGCGGGCAACTGGAATGGAACTCATTTTCACCGATTTTGTGGATGTATGAAACCTTGTCGGCAATCGAAGTAAAGATGGGGGGAAGGGCTGTCATTTTTCAACCTCCGCGTTATAGATTTTCTGGTGGTAATCGGGGTCGTAATAGATGTCGCCTTTTTCGGTCAGGAGGATCGGGAATACCCGTCCGACCATGTTCTGATACCCCAGTTCTTCGGCGTATTTGCGCTTCAAAACCCGCAGGAACATCAGGTTGGCGGTGACTTGAAACGACCATTTCCCGTCGTCGATCTGCGAATACATCGGGTGGGTCATTTTTGGCATCCAGTAGGAATAAACCACATCGGCGTAGGTGTAGATTTCCTTCGCTTCCTCCACGTCCTCACGCCCTGGGATTTTCATTCCTTCGGTGTAGTTGCCGCGCTGTTGCTTGAAAAGCGCCTGGGTCGCACAAAAGACGGGGCACGAAAATTGGACGGCGGTGTTCGTCCAGCGGCGCATGTCGTCTGCGATCTGGAGTCTGCGTTGCTCTTGGGATGTCATTTCACGGCGGAACGGGTCAGGGGGTTGGATTTGGATGTAATCGTTGAAGATGGCGGAATAATGCAGGTCGTCGCCAAACTGCCTGAGACCATATTCGAGGGCGGTCAGGATGTTCGTCATGTGCAGGTCGGCGGTCTGGTCCGATCTCATGCCGTATGAGCGCCCGATATGGATGAACTGGTCGTCCTGATACTCGATTTCATGCTCATACCTGCGGGCAAGCTGTCCTGCGGTGCGTTCGGCGGTGTCCTCGTGAGAAACGAGGGCGACGGCGTATCCTGGGCGGCTCTCGATGGCAAGTTGCGCCTTGTGGATGTAGTCTTTGATTACGGTGGATTTCCCCTCATGAGAGCGTCCCATAATCATGCAGGTTTCGCCTGGGTAGGATGGGGGGATTCTATCCTGCAATCCTTCAACGTGGAACGGAAGGGCAAGGTGACGATTGGCAGCGATGTAGGCGAGGAATTCCTGCCGCTTTTCCCATGTCTGGCGGGCGGTCAAAACATAATGGCGGGGGTCGAAGTTGTTGGTCATGGCGGGTCCTAATACGATTCGATTGTGCCGCGTGCGTCGTGGGTGGGCGGCTTTTGGAAGTCTGCCGATTTCGGTTTTTCCTCAACGGGAGCGGGATTCGCAAGGGCGATGGCAGTCTTTGAAACGCTGTACAGGTCGGTGACGGTCATATTCTTTGCAGTCAGGTCTTTTACCGCCTGTACGACATGAGCGGGGAATACGGCGTTGGGCTTGGCTTCCAGCATTTCCTTGACGGCTTTCCGCTGTCCCTTGACCTTATCGGTCGGGATGACGATTTGGCGGGCAACCTGAAAGGCGTAGGCGAGATTGTATGCGGCGGGAGTGTAGATTCCGAATCCGACTGAAATAAGGTCTGCGGCATCGTGCATCTTCCTGTCGGTCTCTGCCTGTAGGTCTTTTTCTGTGATTTTCTGCCCTTTTGCAATTTTCCAGTCAATAGGCAGGTTGTCGGACGGCGCATCAGCGCCAATTTCTGGTTCGCTCTGGTTAATCTGGTTAAGTATCATTAAGGGTGATACAGTTTCGGCGTCATTTGACACAGTTTCACTGCAATTTGATACAGTTTCGGCTGGTGTATCACCATTTGATACAGTCGGATCGCTCCGATTTGCCGACACATATTCGGGGGATTCGTAGATGTTGTACCTTGCAGTTTTTCGGTCAACGACCAAAAGGCTCAAATCTTCAAGTTCTGCTAGGCATTTCTGAACTGTATTTACTGCAAGTTTTACGCCGGCTGCAATGGTTCTGAGTCCTGGGTTTGCGGTGCCTGTTTTTCTGTTTATGGACAGGACTATAAAAATCCAAACTTTCAGGGCGTCCCCGCTGATTGCCGGCAATTCCTGTTTGAACGCAGTGAGGAGTTTTATAAACGCGGATTTCTCGATGGCTTCAAGTTTTCCGTTTCGGCGCTGGATGATCGTCTGCTCGTGTTCTATCTCTACGGATGTCTCGTATCCTTTTCCGAGCATTTCCAGCGCGTCGTTAATTTCATCTTGCTGTACTGTGTACTCGCTTTGATCTTCGCTCATGGGGTCTCCTTTGGATAAAAAAACTCCTCTGCTTTGGGCGTTCTGCGATCTGTGGAAAGTGCCAAGTCAAGTACGGCAAGATACACAGAACGCCCAAAAAAGGGGAGTTAGTTAGTTTCTCTTGACTGTTTACCGCTTTCCACACGGCTGCGCTTTCACGCTCAACTATGGATAGTGTATCACGGGGGAATTAAAAAAGCAAGCCCCGACAGGAAAATAAGGACAAATGTCATATTCCTGTCGGGGCGGTGGTTACTTTTTCTTCGGGATGAATCGTTTCGGGAGCCAGACGCGGGCACATGTGCCGCAGGGGCGTTTGCCAGGCTCGGCGGGGCGTTTCTTGCAGATGATACAGGTCACGGTTGAATCCTTTCTCCGAATCGTATCGGATTATTGGTAGAACGCCATGACGCGGGTGCCCTCTGTGGTGTACACCCAGGCTTCCAAGACGCCGCTTTCTTCGAGCCATGCCTGGGTATCGGTGTCGTATTGGAATGCGGCAATCGAGACCAGGTTTCCATCGCGTTCTTCGGGGAGTTCGTCCCAGTGGATGAGGATGCGCGGCATGGCTCATAACTCCGTGGCGATCTGGGCGCGGCTCATTGTTTTTTGGCGTAAATTATAATTTGTCATGTATTACTCCTGTTTGCATATTCCTGAAAATAAATTTTTTCGTAAATCTTTCTAACTTTTACCGCTTCTTCAAACGTAGAAAATACTTTGTTTAGAACGGTTTTTCCTTGAAATCTTAGTTGCACCCTAAATCCATTGCAGTCTTTTTGTTTGTAGACTCCTTTCTCTCCGGTTTTGTTGGTAACTGGTTTTTTTGTATTTATTGTGCTTTGGGATTGCGTTACATTTCTAAGTTCTGATTCTCTGTTATCCAGTGTATTGTGGTAAATGTGGTCGCACAACATTTTTTCAGGAGTTTTAGATACAACCCTGTGCATAAGGATTGTTTTTCTGTTTGGGTACTTTCCTTCATTTCTAATTGCATAGAAACTTTTTGTTGACTTGCTCCACCGTGCGCTCCATTTCCACTGCATGAGGTAATCGTACCACCAGTCATCTACAATCGCTTCCTGTCCTTGTGTCAAAGGTATCTTTTTCATTTTTGCCTCCAAAAATAAAACCCCGCCAATCTGCATTCCAGACTTGTCACAGTTTAGGAGTTCGCAGACAGACGGGGGTTTATTCTGGAATAAAAAATCTCCTAAAACTGTGACAAAGCGATTGTACCACACATTAAAGTTCTGATGCTATGAATGTTTTAGCCTCCTCGGTCAGAGTGGTGCCGTCCACTGCGCCGATCTTGGTGGCGTAGCTCTTGACCTTCTTCTCGTCCACGACTAGGGCGTCGGCAAGGTTCTGCTTGACCCAGGCGAGGACGCGGATGGGGTCTGCGACCGAAAAGACGGTAAAAATCTTGACCGTTACCTTCGGGTGCGGGTTCTTGATTCCGTTCGCCTTGTAATCCTGGACAGCCTGTGCGCGGATTTGCGTTTCAAGCCATTCCTGATAGGCGGCGGCTTCGTCGGCTGCCTGTTTCGCGGCGGCATAGTTCGGGGAGTCGATGACGGCTTTCAGCATGGCGGTCATTTCGTCCTTGTAGCGGGCGGTATTGGCACGCGCCTTTGCGAGTTCGGTCAATGCAAATTCATACCCGCCATTCTTGGCGAGTACTTCGGGGAGGTAATCGGACATTGGTTTACTCCTTTATCAACTGTTGGATGGATGGGTGGAACTGCTCCACGGGGAGCGGGATCACAGAATGGGGGACGGCGCGTCCGTTCTTGCGCGGGCGGTAGATCATGCCGAGGCGTTCCATTTCGTCGTAATAGTAGTGGACGACGGAGGTGCTGGCAGCGTGCCCAGCTTCGACGACTTCGGAGTCGCCGGGCTTGTAGCGGTTGAGGGTCTCGAATTCCTGCATCCATGCGTGCAGGGCGATGAGTTTTTCGGGGTATTGGAACGGGCGGGTGGTGGATTTCATGCTGCACCTGATTTCAGAAATTCGTCGATGTCGGGTTGTTTTCCCATGACCCAAACGGTATGGGTAACTGGGATGGTGACTGCCTGGTCGCATGTCTCCCCGCCCGCTGGGTGGTAGGAGGCGAGGAGACAGAACTGGTGGGCGTTCTGGATGACGCGGATGGCGTCCCCGGCGCTCTTGACGGGCACCGGGGCGATGGGGATGGTTACGGGGGCGGATGGGAGCATTTTAGTCTCCTGAGTCTGCGAGCAGGACGCGGGCGGCGTCAACCTGCTGGAACGAGTATTTGTCCTCATGTTCCACGACGTATTGAAGCTGCTGGGGGTTGAGTTCGCCCATGAACTTTTCTACACGTTGAACGTGGATCAAAACCTGCTTGGCGGCGTCGTAGGTCATGAAGGGGACGGCGGAAACGGCATCGGCTTCGATGGCTTCGGCGGGGGCATCCCCGTAGTTTTCTTCCTGCGCTTCGGCAGGTGCGTTCAATGCGGGGGCGGGGTGAGATTCCAGCATGTTCAAGAACGGGCTGGAGTTGTAGGTTTCCAACAGGCCGCTGATGACATCACCGCGTACTTCGAGAACCAGCGGGTAGGAGGTGCGCTTGCCCTGGCTGCCATCTTCCTTGGTGTACGTGGATTCGACTTCGGCGCGGCGGAGGAGGAGCGGGATCATGTTGGCGGTGCAGCCCGTGATCTTGCAGATAGATTTGACCATTTCCATCGCCGAGTCGATCTGCGGGATGTCGGTCCAGTACCCGCCCGTGACGACTTTCCACGTGCCCAGCGGCAGGGGGTTATCGCCTTTGTGGAGTTCGGGGATGACGACAGTCAAGCGTCCGACGGCTGAAAAGGTGATGGGGGCGTTGGATGACTTCGACGTACCGACGACCATATCTTCGACGTAGGGAACGGGGGAGCCGACGGGGATGTCACGGACCAGCAGGGCAGCGGGGGAGTTCTTGGCGCTGGAGTGCATGATAACCGCGCCGTCTTTGACCAGGGTCTCGTTGGATTCGGTGTCGAACAGGTAGGTCAGGATGCGCTCATCGGAGCGGGCGATCAACTGGTTATGGTTGTATGCTTCCATCCAGCAGGACCAGCACTGAGCGGGGTCGGGGAAGGCAAGCAGGACGTTGAGGGACTTGATTTCAGTCCCGCCATATTCGCTGGCAAGTTTCCCAACGATCTGTTCCTCGCGGGTGGCGTCCGCATGGAAGATGAAATGGGGCATTTCCTTCGGGCGGGTGACAATCTCGCCGTTGCGCTTCTTCGGCTTGCCGGTTTCCTTGTCCAATACGGGGACCTGCATTCCCTTGCGGATCGAGCCGAGTGGGGCGAATTTCATACCGCGATTTTTGACGTTATAGAGAGGCATTAGGTTACTCCTTGTGATTAGAATCCGAGTTCTTTTAGACACTCGTTGCGTGACTTTTTCGGTTTTGGTTCGGGCGGCTTGGGGACTTCGATGCCGAGCATTTCAGCCAGTCCGGGGAACGTGGCGTCATATTCGGCGGCGTCCTTCTCGCGGCAGATGTCAACCCAGCGGTGGGTGACATAGCCGATGGTCTCATGCTGGCAGGCGGGGCAAAACACGATCCGACGCGCTTCCCATTGCCCATCCGCGTTTTGTACCGCGATGTCGCGGCGGGTCATGTCCAAGCGTCCCCAGCAATTCGAGCAAACGCGGCGGGCGACGGTCAGGACTGCCATCCAATAGGGCATGGGATGGACGCGCCATAGCGGGCGCATCCATCCCATATCAAGCGGGTATTCACAATGCGGGCAGTGATCGAGGCGGGGGGATTGACCTTTGATGTCACGATAAAACATTGCCCATTCTCCGTCCAGGTTCGCGTACAGGATGCGCCCGCAAGCATGGCGGACGGGAGTGAGGTCGGGGAGCCGTTCGGGGGGGGCGACATAATACGGGAGTTTCTCGACTGCGATTCGTGCTTCCATGGCTAAAACTCCACTTCGGGAATGTTGTTCCAATTCCCGCCAATCCATTTGTTGATCCGTTCGCATTCTGCGGCGGTCTGGTCTGTGGGTTCCTCGGTCAAGCAGGCGGTGTAATCGGTGGGGGTGTGCTTAAGTGTGTCCACGGATGCGAGGTAACACTCGTAGCATGTATCAGGGCGCATGGGGGATGCTTCGACTTCGTTAACTCCGCAAACTTTACAGATGGTTTTCTCGCTGGTGTGATCCTGTAGTTGGTGTTCCTTCAATGCGGCGCTGAATTCCATCATATTCCGCATGTGCTGATACTTCATACGGGGTGTTGCGTGTTTGAGGTGGTAAACTCTTTTGCTCATATCGGTCTCCATTTGTTGATTAGATTTTAGCCTGTTTGGGCTGTTATTACAATATGACATTCATCCTGTTTGTCATGGTATATCATCACAGTTTTTATGGGATATAATGGGGGTCATTGATTCCGAAGCGTATCGGATGGAGGATGACATGCCAAAGAGGACGATAGATTTTGTGGATCAGGTGAATTTCCTTGCGCCTGCTGGAACGTTGGACAGGTTGATCGCGGTCGCGTATTACAGGGGAGAAGGTAGAAAGTTCGCGTCAAGCGCAAGGGATTTTATGGAGCGGGGGTTGCGTGAGTTCGTGGCGGGGTTATCGGACAAGGAGCGGAAACGCTACGAGGAGATTTTGCAGAACGTGAGGATCACGCGTAATTCGTCGGGGTGAAGTCAACGGGGACGACGGGGGCAATCGGTGTGCAGGGGGTGAATTCCGCGGGGGTCGGGTCGGATGTGTAATCGGTGGGGGTGAAGTCAGCGGTCAAAAGTCCCTGGGCGTTCTTTTCCTTGCGGACCTTGAGGGCGTCCAGTTCGGCATTGAGTTTCTCGCGTTCGATCTTGATGTCTTGAAGCGTGACCTTGTTGACAATTTCGGCGGCTTTCATTTCCGCGATGGCGTTGGCAAGGCGGGTCTTTGCACGGGATTCGGCAAGGCGGGCGTCATGCAGTTCGATTCGGCGCTGGGTTTCGCAGGCTTTGTGATAGCCAGCCTGGAAAGCCTGACCGATGCGGGAAATGGCGACGATGACGGAAATGGCAAGGATGAAGTAAAAAGTGAACATGGCTTATTTTCCTTTCGTTTCTGATTTTACATCCGCCTTGGTGGGCGGGGGAGTGAGTTTTGTCACCTGTTCGGGGGTATGAAAATACTAATACGCAACCATACAGCCTTGTGTAAGGTGCATAAGTTTCTTTTCGGTCTGTTCGGGAAGTTGCCTGTAAAGAGTCGGGCAGGATTCCTGCTCCTCTTTGACTTCTTTCCAGTCAACCACATCAACTTCGGCGGGTTCGCTGGTGTACACGGTGATTTCGCCGTTTTCCTTGACTTCGATAATAATTTTCATGTCATCCTCTTACGATGGGGGGAATTCTTGCGCGTCAATGCACTTGAATTGGGCGCGTGTGTTTCCTGCTGTGACCGTCAAAATTTGGACATACGGGTCAAACTTAAAATGGATGTGGTCGTGGTTTCCCTCTTTGTTTTTCGTGTCCTGAGTGACGCGCAACCAATCGACAAACGGGCGTGAGGGTACGCAAGTTTCAAAGTCTGTGTCAATCCTTGCGGGGATTGCCTGGGCGTTTTCCCGTCTATATTGGACGTCAAAGTCAAACGGGGTAACAACGACGTGACCATCATGGGTCATGATTTTCAGGTGCGATGTAACAGGGAGACTTTTCACGGGGTTGGAGGCTTTTCTAGCCTTGTACGTTGCTTTATACAGGTTTTCGCATATTACGGTAGTCATGATTATCTCCATTTGTTTTAGTTTTGGGTGCAATCGCCCTGCGCCGGGTTGCACGGCGTAGACTATGCAGGGCGGGGATTTCTTAGGCGGGTTGGCTGTTCAAAACTGCAAGGATTTCATTGAAGCGGGCAAGTTTTGACGCGCGTTCGGCTTGGCGGCTCTTTTCTTGTTCTGACTGGTCGCCGGGGATGTAGGTCAAGAGGCGGTCGCTGTTCAGGTCGCGCTGGAGTCTCCTAAGTTCCTTGAGAAGTTTTTCCTGCGGGGAGATGTACTTCATGGCTCTATCCCTGAGTAGCTTTTGCAATTGCGGCGCGGGCGTATTCCAGTGATTTTTCAGCTATATTCTTTACTGTCATGTGATATAGCCTGTCTTGGTCTACCCATTCGGCAGACTCAAGGGCGCGAAAGGTCTTATCTGTATATTCCTCAAGGCTTTTCAGTGCCTCCAGCAATTCAGGGGCAGCGGCGATAAGTTTGCGCTGGTTCGGGGTTGTCCATATTTGTTCATCCATTACATTGTCATATTTTTTTCTTTTTTTCATGATATTTTTACTCCTTATATTTGAATATGTGAATATATGCTAAATTGCCCCGTGCCGAGTCGAACGGCTAAACCCTGCGGGGCAGGTGTGGTTTTATGCGCTGACTAGGTGGACTTTACAAATGCGGTATGTGTACCCGCTGCCGTCCTCTTTTGCCCATTGACGGTGTTGATTTGCGTTTTTGATTGCCTCGTCCTTACTCATAGGACTGGTGGTAGTATAGCCCTGGAATTCCTTGGTTTTGTTGTATTCTTTCACTGCGTACATTTTAGTCTCCTGCGCCTGTCAGGGCGGCGCGTCCCACTATGGATTAATTGTACTGTCATGATGTTGCAGGTAATGCAACACCAAAAACCACTGCCCCGATCGTTTGGGTGGTTTATCGTCTCCATAAACTTGACCAGTGTCAAGAGGTCTAGCAGGGATAAATCAGGGCGTCCGCTCCGCTTCTTGTCTCTGCGATTTCGCGGAATTTTCAGCGGGCTAACATGTCATTTTTTTGTTGTCTGACAACTTACAGGTACATGTCAGGGTCAACGACTCGGAAGGGTGTACCAATTGCGCCGAGTCCGCAGGTGGTGGCGATGCGGCTTTCCTGTATTTCAGTGGTCAGGACGTGTTCACGGGTTTTATACAGGTATTCACGGTTTTTGTTGTACGCTTCGCGGGCGGTGTCGGCTTCGATGATGCGTTCAAATGGTTCAGGCGCTCCGATTGCGCCGATTGCATTCGATGTGCCTTTGATTTTATATGCGTTCATCTTTTACTCCTTTATGTCTGATTAGTTTTTAGCCGTTCGCCGGCTCATTGAACCGCCCCAGTTCTTGACCTGAGTTCTGGGGCGGGCGGATGAAGGGCGAATTATTTGATTGACTTCGTGATAATCTTGCGGATTTCTTCGGGTGTCTTTGCGGCTGCGATTTTCTCAGCGAGTTTGTCCGCTTCGGTCTTTTTGGTGGTTTCAAGTACAAGTGTCATGGCTGATTTCCTTACTTGAGAGCTAATAAAATCGCTTCGCTGAATCCAGCATAAGCGAGTACAAGAGTGCCGGCTATGACGATAGCGCCATAAAAGAATGTTACCGTGTAGAATTTGATTTCGTCTAACATGGCTGCGTTTCCTATCGTGCAAAAGCCGATTTGAGGAACATAAGACCGAACATTGCAATTACAGCGATAATGTAGGGTTGTAAAGTTGCGAGAGTTTCCATTTTATTTGTCCTTTGTTTTTTAGATTTTTTTGTTTGTACTTTCCTGAGTGCCGGCATGACCATGCGCTTCATGCTCTCGCCCGTGCCTGGTGGGCTATCGCATTCGGGAGCGGCACTCAGCAGAGTACAAACCTTGTATTCTGCTGTATTTTTTATCTAAAATGTAATCTCACGTCTGTTTCGTGGTTGTAAATTGTTGACATGTGCCGACCGTTATCCCACTGCTGGACAAACAGCCAGTTGAGACTATTTCTCTGTGCTAATGCGTGCCATCCATTGTCGAATAAATCGTCATTGCTGCGGATGGTAAAAGGTCGTCCATCTGTGCGAATTACGATGTACTCATAGCGTAGATTTTTTGTTTCCATTTCAACACCTTTCTGATAGTTTCGTCATTCCGTGACTCATCGGTAGAGAGTGATTATCTCTAGACTATCTTTGCCGTCGGACTTATTACGTTTTACTGGTGCTCTGGCGCTCAACTTCTCTCAAAAGTTGGGTGGCTTGACTTTGCCGCTACAAGTTACCATGAGCCTTTAGGATTACTCCGCTGGTCCGTTCGGTTGTGTGCTCCCCTGCTTATTACCTATTATAGCCCAAACTAGCTATAGGTCAAGCATTTAACCTTAAAAAAAGCATGACATTCATCCTGCACACTTGTTCTAATTACCCTGGCTCTACTGTGCTACATGCACACATACAGCATACACACAGCACACACATATCTATTTTTATCCTCCTACCCTTACTATATACATGCCTTCATTGTATATATAAATTCATTTTATTTTTTATCGCACATACAAATAAAAAAAGCACATTCGTTCTAATTCATAATAAAACGATTTTTATTCGTTTGTTTCCCTCACATATAGCATTACCTCACTCGACGGATGGGTG
>ERZ869929.54-NODE-54-length-57040-cov-7.189839_pt1 | contig 57040 bp, 76 predicted proteins | sample MGYA00579312_ERZ869929 | MGnify/ENA primary metagenome ERZ869929 (study PRJEB32216, sample SAMN09231818) | wastewater metagenome | place: USA: Maryland | collected 2016-08-09 | study: EMG produced TPA metagenomics assembly of the PRJNA472060 data set (Reclaimed water... | reverse complement strand
GTGATTCGGCGGGGGGGAGCCCCGCGTCGGCGGCGGGTGATTCGAGGGACACGACGCAGCGCGCGCCGGGCCCACGACCGACCGACCGGTACCCGATGACGCGCGCGGCGGCGAGCTTGCGGAGCGTCTCGCCGACGCGGTCGCGTTGCCATCCGAGTGGCTGCTCGTCGTCGAGGCCGTAGGCGACCGCGGCGATCTGCACGACGGTCGTCGTGTCCTCGAGCTTCGTCCACGACGCCGTCAGCATGAACACCGCGGTGAGCACGCGCCAGTCGCGCTCCCCGAGGTCGAGGCGCGCCGCGCGTTGGTGCGTCGCCCGCATTGCGCGGGCGACGTCGACAAGGTCGTCTCGCACGTGGGCTACCGGTCGAGAACGATGCCGCCGCGGTTGCGGTCGATGTCGGGGTCCGCCAGCACGACGACGCGCACGCCGGCCGCCTTGGCCCACCCGAGGTTCAGCGTCACGGTCGGCGTGGCCTCGTGGTCGACCTGCGGGGCGTCCTCGCCCGGGTTCGGGGGAGCGGGACTCCCGCTGACGTTGCCGATGACGATGCCGTCGAGGACGAGCGGTCCGTCGACCAACTCGGTGCGCTGCTGCATGTGGTTCCCCTCACTGGATGGTGGATGGGTGTTGACGGGGGTGGTGGCCTGTCGGTCGGGTTGCCTCGTCCCAACGTGTCCCTGAGGCGCTTGCGCTCACCCCAGGGCGCTCCCGACCCGTTACCGGACGTCCGACGCCACCTTCCGCTGAGGGCCCTGGGCGGGAGCCCCCAGCGGCGATCTACGCGCTCTTGGCGAGCGCCGCCTTCGCCTTGGCCGGACCGGTCGGTTCGTCGGGCACGACCGCGAGCTGCTGGCCGGACTCGCCCGGGTCGGGGGACGCGTTGGCGTCCCCCTCCCCGGGCTGCGTGTCGGGGGTCGCCTCGGACTCGGGCGGGGTGGCGTCAAGGCCGCCACCAGCCTCCGGAGGCACGTCGGCCTCCGTCCCGTCCGTTGCCGAGTCGTCGTCGGCGGCCCCCTGGTTGGGAGTCTCGTTCTCGTCCGGACCCTCGCCGGGGTCGAGGGCCGTGATGGACTCCGCGCTGTACGACGGCAGCATCACGACCGCCTCGTCCAGCCAGTTGCGCGCACGCTCCGCGCTCGTCACGGTCAGCTCGTTCGGCTTGCCGAACTGGTCGACGAACGCCCGCTTGAGGAGGACGCGATCCTCCTGCAACGCGATGTCGTCCATCATCTGCACCATCGCGCTGATGACGTCGGCCTCAGCAGGAGCCTCACCCTCGTCGAGCCAGCCCATCAGGATGCGCCAGAACGCGGCGTCGGGCTCGTGCACGACGGCGTCCTTGAGGAGCAGGCACCGCGTCTTGTTGATGACGAGGTTGTGGTGCACGTCCATGTCGCCCACGACCTGGAACTCGTACTCGACGCCGTCACGCTGCTGGGGCGCCATGCCGACCTTCTTGATCGTGGTGTTGCCCTTCTCGTCCTTCTCCTGGACGTAGTCCATCTTCGACCGCATGGTGACGAACAGGTGGCCAGGGAACGAGAGCAACGCCTCGATCAGCGCGTTCTGCTCGGGCGTCCCCTCGGACCATGCGGCGAACTTGTTGCCACCGTGGCGCTGCTTCGCCTTGTCGACGCGCTCGAGTACGCCGCCGGTGGAGAACCACCCGTGACTCAGGCTGTCCACCATCAGCCCCTGGAGGCCGGCGTCGGTCGCCGCCTCGATGCGCTCGATGTAGCGCTGCGGGGAGTACGGCGCGTACAGCGACGCGTGGGCGAAGTCGAACTCGTTGGCGTAGTCGAGTGCCGAGTCGCGCTCGGTGTCGATCACGCCCCACTTGTACGAGCCGTCCTCGTTGAGGTCGCCGCCGCACAGGAGGCGCAGCGCCATCATCGAGGTGAGGCTCTTGCCGCTGCCGGTCGGTCCGCAGAGGGCGACGCGCGCCGGCCGGCGGCGCTTCGCGGAGGGCTTGAAGAACTGGTTGTCGGGCATGGTGTTGCTCCTTCTGCTCAGTGCTGTGGGGTTGGGGCTAGAACGGTTCGGGCTCGCGGACCCCGCCGACCGCGGGCAGGAGGACGGCGGGTTCCTTCGTGAACCACGGCATCCGCACGACGGTGAGGCCGCGCTGGTGCGCGTGGTCGACGAAGCCGGCCTGCACGATCCGGTGCTCGCGCAGGTCCTGGAGCAGGTCGAAGTACTCGGTCCAGCCGAGCTGCACGTCGAGATACAGGTGGGAGTGCCCCGGCGTCGACGACGGGACGAGCATCGCCGGGAAGTCGAGGTCGATGACCGGCGCGTGCATCCCGTTCGGGAGCAACGACGTGACGACGTTCGCCGGCCGTTCGCCCGTCGGGTCCACGAGAGGGACGTCGTCGCGGTAGTCGGCCTTCGCCATCGCGACCGGGTCGATGTGCTTCGTGATCCGCGGCAGCATCAGGCCTCCTCGGGGACCAGCGCGATGGCTGGGCCCGGCCGATCGACGTCGTCGTCGGCGAGCGCGGCGGCGAGTTGCTGGCGTTCCAGCACCTCGACGACCTTCTCCAGCTCCTTCGGCCGCGGCGTGTCGGTCGAGACGTCGAACTTCCGCTCGCGCTCGACGACGGTCACACCCGCCGGGACGGCGCCGCCTTCGGCGATGCCGAACACCCGACGCACGAGGCGGCCCTTCTCGTCGGTCTCCTCCTGGGTAAGGAGCCGCTTCGCCGCGGTGCGGTCGACGGTGCGCGCCGGCGGCGGGGGCGGCTCGTGGAGCGCAGCCGGGAGGTGCTCGAGTGCCCACGTGACGAACGCGGGCGTGAACTCCCACTCGGGCTGCTGGTCGCGCGACACGAGCTTCCCGTTCGGGAGACGGATGGTGAGCACCGTGTCGTCCTGGGCGTGCTCCATCCGGTGGTAGCTCGTCGCCCGGGCGACCTCGCGCATCTCGGCTGCGGCGATCATCACGAGCTCGGCGTGGAGCCACTCGGCGATGCGCTCGGTCTCGATGCGCGCGATCTCGACCACCTGCGCCGCGCGGCGGCGGTGCTGGTCGACGCGCCGCAGGATCCGGTCGGCATGCGCCCGGTCCGAGACGATCGGGACACCACCGTCGGCGGGCTCCGGATCGTCGCCGAAGAGGGCGTCCTCGAAGGCATGGAACACGTCCTCGGTGAGCATCGGCACCTCCATGGGGTCGCCTGCTGGCAGATTCGTCCCGTGATTCTAACGCACTAGCATCAGGAGATGCAAGAGCGTTAGCAGTCTCCTAGCACCGTGGCCAGCGCGGCCTGATGCTCGGGGCTCGGGATGTCGAGGCCGCGTTCCCACCGGGAGACCGCCGACCGGGTCACGCCGACCCGGCGCGCGACGTCGAGCTGGCGGAGCCCCGCGCACTTCCGGGCGCGCCGGATGTCGTCGCCCGTCACGCGATCGCCACGAACGGTGCAGGCGCGCCGGCGGCCACGTCCCAGTCGATCGGCGGGTACCAGCGGACGCCGTGGGCAACCCACGCCCGGGTGAGCTCGTCGGCGACCTCGCACCCGGCGATGGAGAGGACGATCTCGAGGTGCCGGCGGCAGAACACGGGGCCGTGGCCGACGTCGTAGACCACCGGCTCGGAGAGGAGGCTGACGTGGGCGAGCTCGTGGGCGATGACGACGTCATGCCAGGCCCACGGCCAGGCGTCGGCGTCGATCGGCTCGCCGTGCTTGAGGGCCAGGCGAACCTGGGCCTCGGTGGCGTCGTCCCGGAACCCGGGGAAGCGGACGAACCACCGTTCCTTGAGCCGGCTGTCGATGCCGCCACGGGCGGCGCAACGGTTGCATCCCTCCCGGCCGGGGTGGTTGCACTCGCCCCAGCCGTTCGGGGCGATGCGGCACCGGACCGGGTTCGGCCAGCCGCGGCCCACCCACCAGTCGGATGTGGTCACCGAGGCGACGCACGCCTCCATGTCGGCCCGAGATCGGTAGCGGGTCCCGCCCACGACGCTGCTCTCGGCGTCGTACACGGCACCCCGTTGGGGATCGTCGGCCGAGAACCTCACCGGTGTCGTGCCCGTCGACGCTCGGACAGGAGGCGCCACCAGGCGGCGGCGAACACGACGAGCAACCCGAGGATGAGGCAGAACCCGAGGCCTCGACCGGTCGCGGCGTCACCGACGATGGCGAAGGCGGTCAGGAACGCGGCGATCCCGATCGCCGTCCAGACCTTCACGAGGGGGCCTCGGGTGAGGGGAGGAGCGCCTCGACGTCGGCCCGGCGGAACAGATAGGTGCCCGTGGAGGCGGGCAGCTTCTGGGCCGGGACGAGCCGTCCGGACTGCACGTAGTTCCGGATGGTCTGGCGCCTCCGCCCGAGGAGCTCGGCTGCCTGGGCGGTTGTGAGCAGTTCGTCCGGGTCTGAGGCCCGCAGATCCTTCGGCACTCGCACAGACTCGCGAATCCGAAATATTTTGTCAACTGGAAATCAACGGAAGTTCACCGCCCGGCCTTGTCAACTAGCAAAGAACTCGCTACCGTGCGCGGCATGACAATGCAACCCATTGGTCCGGGAATCCCTCCCGAGGAAGGATTCGAGGACCGTTTCCACATGGCGATGTGGCGAGCCAAGCTGACGCCCCCCAAGCTCGGACGCCTCATCGGAGTCAGCGACACCACGATCCGGAACTGGCAGAACGTCGATCACGCCGCGCGTCCAAGCGACGCCGACGTGCTCATGCTCGCGGTGGTTCTGGGCGTGCCCGTCGAGAGTCTCGATCCGCAACACCCGTTTGCCGGTATCCGGTGGACCTTCGGCGTGGACCCCGACGACCCTGCGTACGCCCCCAGGGACTCGAACCCTGAACCTAGTGGTGTCGTGCCCTTCCCGATGTCACGCATCCGACACGCCCGGGTACGGGTCCCCGCCTAAAGCGCGTGAGCAATTTCGCCGAAATGCTCCCGCAGTGTGGCCCGGTCGGGCAGGCGGCACCGAGCCGTCAGCCGGGCACGCACGCCCGGGGGGAAAACATGCACCTGATCGACGAGCACTGCGCGCACCTCGTGCGCCTCAACCGACGACCACGCACGATCGAGCAACGCCGCTGGTGCCTGATGCGCCTCGGCCGCCACCTGGCGCCAGGCAGCCTCCTCGACACGACCGTCCACGACCTGCGGTCCTTCACGAGCCGCGCCGACTTCGCCATCGAGACCAAGGCCGCCGAGGTCGGGCACCTCCGCAGCTTCTTCCGGTGGCTCGTCATCGAAGGGCTCCGCGACGACGATCCGACGACGCGCCTCGAGCGTCCCACCCGCGAGCCCGGGCTCCCGAACCCCATGCCCGACGAGCACGTCACGCACGCGCTGCGCAACGCACCCGAGCCGTTCCGGTCCTGGTTCTACCTCGCCGCCTACGCGGGGTTGCGCGCGTGCGAGGTCGCGCCACTCGCCGGCGAGGACGTCACGGGCGGGATCATCATCGTGCGCGAGGAGAAGGGCGGCGGCATGGGCACCGTCCCGCTGTCACCGATCCTCGAGCCGATCGTCGCCCGCCATCCACGTGCGGGGATCTGGTTCCCCCACCGGGGCTACGGACCCTATGGGCCCGTCTCGCCCGGCCAGCTCCAACGCCACGCGAACCGGTGGCTGCACGACAACGGGATCGAGCACACCTTCCACAGCCTGCGCCACTGGTTCGGGACGAACGTCTACCGGGCGACCCGCGACCTGCGCGTCACCCAAGAGCTCATGCGCCACAAGTCGATCCAGTCGACGATCCGCTACACGAAGCTGTTCCCCGACGACGGCCGCCACGCCATCGGACTGCTACCCGCCGTGTGAGCGGGCGGCCGTTGGGATAGTTGCCCGAATCGAGCAGGTCGCGCGAGGCTGTCCAGGTATGGGCGGGACGGGCGCATGCAGGTCGGCGAGGCACAGGCGGTCCCCATGAGGTGCTGCGCGTGCGACCAGCGCGCCGTGTGGATCCTGTGCGTCGGTGCCGGCCCGGCTGCCGAGCCGGACGAGCGCATCTACTACTGCGCCGGACACCGGCCGCTGGCACACACGGTCGAGCGCCCGGGCGCGTACGTCTACCTTGCGCGGGTCCACACGCCCTTCGCGGGCCAGGCGGTTGCCCGGGGTCCGGCCCTGAACTGATCAGCAGGCGTCGTGGAGGTGGTGGAGCCGTACGGCCGCGTCCTCGATCCGGGCGACGGCCCGATCTCGGGCGGGGTTCGGTGCCGGCGGTGCAGCGAACGCGTCGGCGACCGCGGCTTGGAAGTCGGCGGTGAGGCGGGCGATGCACGACTGCTCGCGCTGGGCATCACGGATCTGCGCCTGACGGGTCAACGCGAGCGTGCCGACCACGAGGGTGACGACGATGGCGACGCCAGCGACGACGACCAGCGCGCTGCCGACGAACCGGTTGACCCGCTCCGACGCGGTCACCGGCCGCCGCCGACGACGGCGATGTTGATCGCGAGGAGGATGCACGCCGTCGTGACTGAGACGAGTAGCCCGACGAGGACCCGGCGGATCCCGCCGAGCTCCGAGCGCAGGGCGTTCATCGTGAGCTCGAACTCGTCGATGTCTCCCTCGAGGAGCGCGACGCGCGTCTCCTGGTCGAACGCCTGGCGGGCGGCGGCGCGGCTGGCACTCACCGGCGGCTAGTTGTTCGGGGTGGCGGCACCGGTGAAGGTGCCCGAGATCGTGAAGCCCGACAGGTCGATCGACCCGCCGCCGGCGGGCGGCGCGTTGTTCACCACCGCGGCGGAGAGGAGTGCGTCGGTCGTCCCGTTGCGGATGATCGTCGGGTCGCCGTGGGGCTTCCCCTCGAGCGCGGCGACACTCCAGAGGGTCTGGATGGCGGAGAGCTCGGCGGGGCCGGTGACCCACGTCTTGGTCTTCGTGTTCGGGTCGTAGACCCACACGGCGCCGGACGCGTCGACGTAGAGGCCAGGGAGCATTCGAGAGTCCTTCCTCGGGGGTGTGGCGGCTCCGGTGACACGGTCGAGGAGCGCCTGTAGCGGGTAGTTCGGGCCGGGATCCCAGTGGCCGTCGTTGCCGGCGAACACCTGGGACACCTCGTTGTGGGTGGTGATCCCGTCGCGTTCACCGCCAGCGAGCGCCGCCGCGTCGAGGAACACCGGCCGGATGTGCGGGAACTTCCCGACCCAGCCCCGGACGACCTCGGCCGCGTTCGCGACGACAGCCGACGAGTACGGGTCCGCCCACTCCTCAGCAAGCTGCCCGGCCCGGCCGGCCTGCTCGAGGTGGAGCGCGAAGTTGTTGACGCCACCCGCCCCGTTGGTCCGGTTCTCGTCGGGAGCACACCGGACAGCGGAGTCGTTGTCCACGCAGATGTGCGCCGAGCCGACCGTGGCTCCGGAAGCGAAGTAGTTGGCCATCCCCTCAGCGGCCGTGTCGCCCTCGTTCGTCTCACCCGAGTGGAGCACGATCAGGTTGGGGATCGTCCCACCCGGCCGTGGCCCCTGATAGGCCGCGGCGACGTACGCGAGCGCGTCGATGTCGATCACGGTGGGTCGGGATCCTCAGCCGACGCCGAACGACGACGTCTTGTTGGCAAGCGCCGTGTCGGCACCTCCGGTGATCGTGACCCTGGATCCGGCGGCGGCCACGATCGTGACGACGAACACGGACAACGCCCCTCGCCAGGTGGTCGCCCCGCCGGTGTTCGTCAGGTAGGTGGCGAGCGCGACGAGACCCGCGCAGATCAGGGCGACGATCGACTTGACGAGCCCGGTCGCGTACGCCTTGGTGAGCAGCGCGACGACGAACGGCAGGACGACTCCGCCCAGCAGGGCGATGACCTGCGCCTTGTCGAACAGGTCCGGGATCGTCGCGGCCTGGCCGGTCTGCGCGACGGCGACGCCGGCGAGCGCGAAGACGATCAGCGTGATGAGCGCGATGAGCACGAGCAGATGCAGTAGTCGCCGCACCGGGCAACCTCCTCGACTGGGGTCGACACAAATCTTCGCTTTCGAGGTCTGCCCCCACAGGGACCGCGTGGGGACCTCAGGCCGCGGCGGCGGACGGCAAGGGCGGCATCGCCCACACCTCGGCCCGCATCGTCCCGTAGCGCCCGGCAGGGGCATAGAACGACGACGTCGCGCCGGACGAAGCGACCGCCGGCGTCCAGATGTAGAACTCGCCGGGCACGAGCCCCGACGCGATCCGCTCGTAGTGCACCGGGCTGGCGACCCCGGCAGTGCCGAGCCACGGCGACCCCCACTGGACCGACGTGCCTCCGGAGAACAGGGTGACGTCCGCGGCGAGGTCGACATCCCGCACGCCGACGATCCCGTTCACGCCCGTCCCCGAGCTCACGAAGCCGCCCCACCACTTGTAGCGGACCCGGCCTGAGGCGGGCGCCTGGAACGTGGTCCGCAGTCCCGTGTCGATCTCCACGAGCGTGGTCGTCGTCGGCGACCGGTCAGTCCCGGTGTCCTCGACCTCCGCGAGGAGGCCCCGCTCGACCGGCCAGTGGTCGATCGGCCCCACGACGAAACAACCATGCGGCGGCACGAACGCACACATCACCCGGGTCCCCGCGGCGAACGGCTCCCCAGTGACGTTCTGGGCGTACGTGGCGACCGAGTCGCCGTCGAGACGCACAGACGCGATGACACCGGTCGGGATCTCGGCACTGCCGACGTCGGTCGTCACCGGGTACCCGGTGTCGGCCGCCAATGTGCCTGGCCGGAACCGGACCTGCCCCGACCGTTTCACGGCCTGGAGCGCTGCGGCCGACGCCGCATCCGAGATCAGGTCCATCATCCACTTCGGGACGAGCGGATCCGCCATCAGGCCCCCAACGTGTCGGGCGCGCCGCTGCCCTCGTTGATCGACCCGTAGATCCGACGCAGCGAATGGCGCATCGCAACGCCTTCGCGCAGCGTCAGCACCCACTCCTGCTCCCGGTACAGCGCCCCGAGGAACTGCACCACACCGAACGTGTCGTGGCGCGGGTCGGGGGTCGACTCGAACTCGACCCAGCGGTACGTCGACGAGTCGGACGCATAGCGTGCCGCCGCAGTGGCCGCAGCCTGAGCCGAGTCCGTGATCCCCTGCGACTCCCACACGTCGGTCACGTAGAAGCCCCGGTTCAGCAGCGAGTAAGGCGCCTCGTCGGGCACCTCGAACGTGCCGTACACCTCGGCATCGTTGGCACCAGACCCGATGACCACGTAGAGGTTGGGGGCGTCGAGGAGGTCGTCGCTCTCGACGATGGTCCCGTCGACGATCCGCCCGCCCGCCTCGTACGTGTGCTCGGCCGCGACGCTCGCCAGGTCGGTTGCCGGCCGGACAACCATCGTGCCGCCGTTGTCGAAGTACGGCGAGAAGTAGCCGATCATCGCGCAGAGCTCGGCGAGGATCTGGAAGCGGCTGGTCCCCACGGGCCAGGCGACGGGGTTACCGATCTGGTAGCTCGACGGGCTGATCGACCGGTTCGGGATGTCGGTCGTCAGCTCGTCGATCGCCGCCGTGATCGAAATGCCTTCCGGGTAGGAGACCCCGTAGTGCAGCGGCTGGTCGAGGATGAGCGTCTGGTCGATGAGCGCCCCATCGAGGTGCAAGCCGTACGAGCGGCGTCGACGAGAGGCATCGGCCCAGAGGAACACGCCGCACTCGAACTCCTCGCCGCCGACGAGCCACATGGGCCGGATCCGGTCGGCGATCGTGTCGACGTCGGCCTCGACCGACGGCGGCAGCACGAGGTTGTCCATCGTGCGCTTGATCGTCCGGTTGACGTTGTTCGTGACCGCCGGCGGCTGCTCGCGGTCGGGCGCGTCGATCTCGCCGATCTTCGTCAGCGTGGCGTCGAGGAGGTCGTAGCGGATCGTCGACGAACGCCGGCTGACACCGTCGAGGTCGAGCAGCTGCGCAGCGGTCGGCATCGAGCTACCCGTCCGGCGGGGTGGTGAACGTGTCGGAGATCTCGGTCACCCGGACGGTGGAGTGGTACCGCTGCAGCGGCTCGAGGTGCCGGCCCTCAGGGACCTGGACCTGGGCGAGCCAACGGTTGCCGTGCGGGTCGAGCACACACACGTAGGTCAGATCGTCGTTCTCGGCGATCGCGCGCAGCGCCGCGAACACGGGCATGCCGATCGACGTCGGCGTGGTGTACACGCTGACGATCAACGGCAGATCGAAGGCGACCCCGCGATCTTCGGTCGGCTTCAAGGCGACCTGCTTGTCACGCCCGTAGATCGAGAGGAACTCGACCTCGTCGGCGTCGAGGAACTCGTAGGTGATCTGGGGCTCACGGTTGAAGGCCACGTTCAGCGTCGGGGCTTCGTTGCTGACGAACAGCCACTCGACGTCCTCGACCGGTGGGGTCACCCCGGCTGAGAGCGTCGACCACGCGGAGAACGCCCCGTCGAGGCGCAGCACACGGATCCGGTACTGCGCGGCGACGCCACGCTTGCCTTCGTAGTCCACGAACGATGTGGTCGCCTCGGTGTCGACCCGGGCGATGTCGCTCCACGTCACCCCGCCGTTCTCGGTCCGCTGGACCTCGTAGCGAGCGAACGTCACCCCGAGCGCGGTCGCGGTCCACGACAGCGAGATCCTGGCGATCCGGTCGACCGCACAGCCGAAGCCGTCGCCCGTGAGGTCCTGCCACGAAACCGCCGCCGCGAAGTTCGACGGAGTCGCCGGTGGCGTGGACAGGGTGACGACGAGCTCCTGGTCGTTGACCTCGGCACCGTCGTAGGTCGCGAGATCGGTCGTGCCGCCGAAGGTGCGCGTCTCGGCGTTGCTCTCCGAGTTCACCGCCGCCACGATCCACGGGTTGGCCGAGTCGGTCGCCGACGAGAACTCGATGTAGTACTGGGTTGCCGTCGACAGGCCGGCCACCGACGCCAGCTGATCCAGGATCGGTGCCCACCCGTCCGAGCCCACGGGGGTGATCGCGTCGACCGCGGCGGTCGTGATCGTGCACACGCCGCCGAGCTGCACGTTGTCCGACCGCCGCTTGATCTTCACCGCCAGCGAGTCGGTCGGAGTGCCGGTGTAGCGGACGAGCGTCTGGATCACGCTGTAGTTCGTCGAGGCTGCGTTGCTGAACTCCTGCTCGGCCTTCCGTCCCGAATAGACCTCGGCGGCTTCGAGCGTGGCGTACGGCTGGCTGTCGCCGAGGTCGCTCGTCGTGCTTTGCCCGACCTGCGTGGCACCGGCCTGCACGGTGTACGTGTTGGAGTAGGCGTCGGACCATGGCGAGGCCGTCTGCAGGAACGTGGACACCCGTGCCTTGACCGACGGGAACCCGGTGGTCGACGTGCCGGCGGGGAGCGTCTGGATCGCGCCGCTCGCACTGATGGCGTTGCGCACCTCGGCGTAGTAGACGTTCCCGGCGAGGCGCTCCAGCGTGCCGCCGTCGTGCGCGCCGATCTCGAGCAGTGCCGTGGAGTCGAACAGCGTGATCGGCGTCGCCGTGGTGACGGTCGACCCGAGCTGGGTCCACGTGATGCCGTCGGTCGAGTACCAGAAGCGCACGTCGTAGCCACCCGCGCCGTTGTTGGCGTCGAAGGTCGCGGCGACGTAGCTGGCGGCACCGTCCGCGATGCCCGCGGTCGAGGCGAGCGCGGCGGTGGAGTCCTTCGTGATCGCGGCGGACCCCGCGGTCGACAGGATGAGGCGGAGGTTCCCGCCGGTGGTCACTTGGAGCGCGTAGGCGCGCTGGTTCCCGGTGGTGTTCCACTTGGCGAGGATCGTGCTGGTCGCCGCGGGGGTCCAGTCGTCCAGAGAGACGAGCGCGATGAGCGTGAGGTCGGACGCGATCGACAGGGCTGCCGTGTCGGGCGCGCTGATGTACGAGTTCGCGCCACCGCCGAGGTCGACGTAGTTCGGGCCCTTGGTCACGACCGGGGCCAGCCAGGTCGTCTGCTGGGTCCCCAGGGACGTGACGAGCCCGTAGGCGTTGAGCGTCGCCCCCGAGTAGCAGTCCTGGGAGATCGGCGGCGACGCGGCCCCGTAGAGCGACCGCCAGGTGACGGACCCTGTCGAGCCGAGCCGCCGCAACACGTACGTGTACCGGGTGGCGTTGGCCTTCAGCCAAGGGAGGCGCAGCGGCGTCTGCACGAGGATGGTCTGCCACCCGACCGAGCTCACCGTCGCCGCACCACGCGCGACCCGGTTCTCCGTGCAGTGCGTGATCTCCATCGCACAGTAGAGAAACCCGGCCGTGGTGGCCGCGCTCGACATCGACAGGGCGAGGCGGAACTCGTCGGTCGTGTCGAACCGTTCGATCTCCTCGATGGTCCACGGCTCGTTCGTCGCCGGGTTCCGGTACCACGTGGCGTAATGCGCGGTCGGCGAGTCGACGTTGAAGATGTTGTCGGGGCTGTAGTCGGTGAGCATCGGGAGGTTCCCGGCGGTGGTCACGTCGGCGGTCGACGTCGAGTAGAGCGTGCCGTTGATGTTCAGGCCGCTGCCGCTATCGCTCTTGGCGCCCGTGCCGATGTTGTACGCGGTCCAGCGGAGCGTCACCGCGAGGATCCGCTTCCCCGAGTAGTTCCCGACTCCGACCGTCATGCGGCCCTCGAAGTACGGCGAGGCCACGGTCCCATCGCCGCGCAGGTACTCGTCGTCGCCGTCGGAAACGAGGTTCGTGTAGAGCGTGCCGGCCGTGTTGTTGTCGACGCCGGTGACGTTGCCGTCGGTCACGTCCTCGTTGGGCAGGACCGTGGTGGTGGTCGTGTCCGTCGGGATCTCCGCGCCCGACGAGATGACCTCCATCTCGAACTGGCCCCCGGTGGGGACGGTAGGGAGGTACACCTCGACGGCGCCGACGAGTTCGGCGGCGAGTGACATCTGCCGGGCGACCATCGCAGCGGAGGATGATGCGATCGCGTTCGCCTGAGCGGTGTGCGGCGCCCACTCGAGACCCTTCGTCGCGGTGCTGTTCGGGTTCCAGTCCGGCATCTATCCGCCCAACGTCACTCGTGCGTTCGTCCGGGCCATCCGGCGTGCGACTCCGGCGTGGAGCCCCTCGACGACACCGTCACCCGCTGCCTTCCCAGCCCGGGCGGCGACTGCCGGGTCGCTGACACCCTGGACGATGACGTCGATCTTCGCCTCGATCACCTGGCCGCCTCGCGCGGCGCCGTAGCTGTCACCGACGGGCTGGATGGTGACCCAGCCGGGCTTCCCCCGCTCGCCCCGCCAACCGCCCCCGCGTCGGGCGGTCCCGACCATGCCGATGCCGTCGGCCGCTGCGAGACCCGCCTGCACGCCAGCGAGGCTGCGCATCCCGAGATCGCTGCTTGCGGCGTCGACCTGCGAGCCGCCGTCGGTGATGCCGAGCGCGAGGCCTTCGGAGGCCCAACGACCGTACCGGCGCATCACCTTCGACGGCGACCCGAACGCGAACGCGTCGCGGATCGACGCCAACACCTGATCGGCCAGGGACGTCGCTGAGGCGACCGCCGCACCGACCGACTTGTCGAGCCCCAGGCTGATCCCGTCGCCGGCGGCCTTGCCCATCCACTCCGTGTCGGTCACCGCCCCCAGTGCCCAAATCGCGTGAGCAGCGACCGTCGAGGCAGTCGTCTCGACGGTCGGGGTCGACGCACCGAGGCCGGTGCTGGTGCCGCTACCAACGCCGAACCCCATTGCGAACGCGGTGCCCTTGAGCTCGGGAGCGAGCGACCCATTCAGGTAGTCGTTCCACGCCTGGAGCTCGGTGTTCCCGGCGTCGACGCTGGCCTCGATCGCCGCACGCACCTCGGGCGACGCATCGGCGAGCGCCTGCGCGAGCGTCGCCCCCGCAACCGGACCCTTCTCAGCAACCAGCGCCGCGAGGTCCGTCAGCCCCTCGGACATCAGCAGCTTCACGTTGCTGGTGAACCCGGCGAGCGCGCCCATCTGCTGGCCGAGGTTCCACAGCAGCACGTCGGGGGAGAACGCCTCCTTCTGCTTGTCTGCGTACGCCTGGGCGGCGCTGACCGCATTGTCGAAGAAGCTCGACACCGTGGGCGTACCGGACGCGAGCGCCTTGACGTAGTCCTCGTACGATTTGGCCGCCGCGTCGGCGGCGTCGCCCGACACGTCGAGGCTGGTCGCGACGTCCTGGTTGCTGTCGGCAGCATCCTTGGCGCGCTTCGCGGACTCGGCGTACGCGTCGCGACCACGCTTGAGCTGCGACTCCATCTTGGTGATGACGTCCTCGGGGATCGCCAGCCGGCCGTTCTCGTCGCGGATCTTCCGGAGACCGTTCAGCACCGCCTCGGCCTGCGCAGGGTTCTTCTTCGCGAGCGCCGCGAACTTCTTCTCGTACTCGTCGACCTGCTTGCCGGCGTCTAACCATGAGGTGCGGAACTCGGCGATGCCGCCCTGGCGGAGGAACTCCGTCTGGTCGAGGGCCGCCGCACGGAAGTTGAGGGCCATGTCGTTGGCGCTCTCGCCGATCTCGTCGAGGAACACCTTGGCCGACTTGGCGTCGGAGAGGCCGATCAGCTGCTTGGTCAGCCCGTCGACCTTGGCCGCGAACTCCTCGGCCGACTCGCCGCTGTCGAACAAGGCCTTGCCGAACCCGATGGTGGCGCCGGCCGCCGCGCCGATCGCGGTGCCGTACCCCGGGAACACGGAGCCGATGGCGGCGCCGGCGGCGGCCATCCCGGCGATGCCCAACGCGCTCGACTCGGCCGACTGGCCGATCATCTGGAACGACGTCACCGCGGTGGCGGCACCACCCGCGACCTTGAGCGCCTGCCCCATGTGGTCGGCGGCGAACTGGCCCATCTTCCCCGTGTTGCCCAACGCCTCGGACACCGACTGCCACTTCGGGATGATCGTCCCGGCGACGAACACCGCGGCGAGGCCCGCCGCGGTGAGCGCCGCGAGCCCGCCGGCACCTGCCTGGGCAGGCCCAGGCAGGTCCGACAGTCCACGCGCGGCGTCGGTCGCCCGTTGGGCCATGAACCGCAGCACGGAGGTGCCCTGCGACCCGGCGCCGATCAGGCCAGTCTCGATCGCGCCACGGAGCTGCTCCATGTCGCCAGCGAGGTTGTCGAGCGACTTCGATGCGAACCGCTGCGCCGCACCCTGGTCGTCGACGGCCTTCGTCCACTTCCGGACGCCGGCCTCGCCTTCCTGGTAGAGGATGTTCGCCGCGCGGATCCCGTAGCTCCCGAAGATCACACCGAGGGCCAGGTTGCGGGACTCGTCGCTCGCGCCGACGAACGCCTCCTGGAGGTTCCCGGCGAGCTTCGATAGGCCCACGAACTTGCCTTGGGCGTCGAACACCTCGAGGTTCACGGCCTGCATGGCCTTGGTCTGCTTGTCGGTCGGCGTCGCGAGCGCGAGCAGCGCGGAGCGCAGCGCCGTGCCGCCCTCGGCGCCCCGCAAGGCGTTCGCGTCGAACAAGGCGAGGGTGCCGACCGTCTCCTCGAGGCTCGTGTTGAACAGGCGGGCAGCGACGCCACCCACGTTCTCCAGGCCCTGAGCGAGGCTCTCCACGGACGCGGTGCTCTTGTTGGCGCCGGCGGCGAGCACGTCGGCGATGTGGCCGACGTCGGCGCCCTTGAGCTGGAAGATCTTCATCGCCTGCGCCGAGATCTCGGCCGCACGCGCGAGGTCGAGCTGCCCGGCCGCGGCGAGGTTGAGCGACCCGCGCAACGCACCGGAGAGGATGTCACCGGTCGAGATCCCCGCCTTGGCGAGCTCCGTCTCTGCCTGCGCGGCCTCTGACGCCGAGAACACCGTCGCCGCACCGGCTTCGAGTGCAGCGTCGCGCAGCCTCCCCATCCGGTTCGCGCTCGCGTCGGAGACCGCACCCAGCATGGAGAGCTGCTGGTCGAACCGCATCGTGGTGACCGTGGCGAAGCCGAGCCCCGCGGTGATCGCCGCCGCGGCGATGCCCGCTTGGGTGCCGACTTCCTTCATCGCGGCGGCGCTCTGCTTGCGTTCCTCGTTCGACTGGCGTTCCTCGTCCCGCGTGCGACGCTGCGCGAGCTGGTACTGGTACAGCTCGGCCGCCGCGTGGTCCGCCGCCGGACCCATCAACGCGATGCTTGCTGCCCCATCCCGACCTGCCGCGCCGACCTGGCTCAGCCCCTGCGCGGCGCGGGTCGCTTCGGTGCTCGCACCTCGGAGCCCGACACCGATCGAGTTCGCCGCCTCGGCACCGGCCTTGAGCTGGCCGGTGCTTCCCCCGAGGCCGACCTCCAGTCCCTTGCCGGCCGCTTCGAGCTGCGCCTTGTACGCGGCGCCGAGCTCGGAGGCCTGGGCCATGGCCCGCCGGATGTCGAGCTCGAGCGTCTCCTTGACGGACATCTACTCAGCCGCCTTCGCGTTCGCGTTGGCGGCGCATCTCGAGCGCTGCGAGGTCCTCGGCGCTGTCCATCCCCGGGGCGTCGCCGTCGCCGGGTTCGACGAGCATCCATCGCACGACGTACGCGACGTTCTGGTCGAGGTCCGCGCCGTTGATCCCGCGACGTGCCGCAGAGCGGTACAGCGCCTCGTACTTGTGGCGGACAGCGGTGAGCGCATCTACTGGCTCGCCGTCGGTGGGTCCGTGCTCCCAAGGGCCAGGAAAGGGTGCAGGGTCCAGAACGTCTGCACCCGCGCCAAGATGATCGTGGCGCCGAACCACGGGGGGCACAGGTCGTCGTCGGGCAGCGGCGTGTCCGAGCACTTCTCGAACAGGAGCCGCCACCACGGGAGGACGTCGGCGACGAGCTCGTGCAACGGCCGTGCGGTGAGTGCTTCGGCCACCTCGGCCGGCACCTCGTCGGGTGCGACAGCCGCGGCGTCACGTTCGAGCTCGGCACGTTCACCCCGCTCGATCCTCGCGGCGAGGATGTCGAGGTCACGCAAGGCGCCGAGGAGCGGCGGCCGGATCGAGTACGTCACCTCGGTGCCGGTCGCGTCCGCGATGCGGATCGTGATGATCCCGGTGTCGTTGTCGAACTCGAGGCGCTTCGCCACGGTGTTCCTCCTCAGGAGCCGACAGGGCCGGCGTCGTTCGTGGTCAGACGGACACGGATCTCCCAGCCGGCGCAGCCGCCCTCGGCCTCCAGCGGCATGACGTCGACGATCGACGCGTCCTTGCAGGCGGCCATACCGGAGAACAGGGAGCACGCCCCGATGCGATCGGCGAGCTCGGTGAGCAGCGCCCACAGGTCTTCGAGCAGCACGACGGCGGCGTCGTCCAACGCGTCGTCGGACGGCACCGCGCCGGCCTCAGGCGTAGGCCAACAGCGGGCCACCGTGATCACGAACGTCGGTTCGTGAAGGACCGCGCACGACTGCGGCTGGTCCGTGACGTACCGCTCGCCGTGCGTGATCTCGCCCAGGTGCACGGTGAGCACACCGTCGCAGCATCCCGAGAGCGCCGGCCGTGCGTGGGTGATGTAACGGTGCTTCGGGAGCGGCCGGCCGGTGGTCGCCGTGGCGAGCGCCGCCGTCCCCGCGTCGAGGAGCGCCTGCGCGACGTCGCCGAGGTACGCGATGCTCACGACGTCACGTCCGACAGGATGCGACGCCACATGTCGCGCGACGTCGACCGCTTCGAGAACCAGCCGCGGTTCCGGGCGACGCCCGGCCCGGGCCGCCAGTTCACCGACCGCCGATAGATCACCTTCCCGCCGGAGACGAACCGCAGTGCCTTCGCCCGTCGCGCCCGGATCACGTGGGCACGAGGGCCCACGTCGGTGGGCCCGGCGTGATCGGCCGTGTACTCGACGGTCAGCGAAGGGTTGAGCCCGGAGAACGACTGGCGAACCCGCTTCGAGCCGTGGAGCTTGCCGCTGCGACGCTTCGGTTCGTTCATGTCAAGGACGGCGTCGACACGCTGGCGGGCCCTGGGCATGATCTGGGTGCCGACGTGGACCTGAATCGACCGTTGGAGGTCCGAAGCGAAGGGCACGGGTCGAGACTGCCAGTCGGATAGCAGTCTGGGGAGGCCCGTCTCGTCTGCGCGGGTAACGGTCCCCCTGGGGGGAGGGCCGGCTCGCGAGCATCGCGGGCGGTGGATGCGTTGATCGCGGTCGAACACGGCCATGGAGACGGCAGCTACGAGCCCGTGTCGCTCGGCGCCGGCGCCTGGGTGCCGGACCGGTTCCGGGTGCGGCTCGACGACCCAGCCCGGCCGCTCCGCGCGGTGGTGGACTTCACCGTGGTGGACGGAGCCGTCCGGGTGGCCTCGGTGAGGCAGGAGCCCCGCGACGGCGTGACGCTCGTGCCCGACGACTTTCGCCTTCCGGTTGGCCGGCTCGTCGAGACCGCGCTCGCCGCGCTCACGCTGCGGGGCCCGGTCCGCCCGGCCGGTGGGCGCCTCACGGACCACGAGGTCCTCGCCGACGCCACCGGGATCATGGTCGGTGACGTGCTGCGGGAGCGCCGGCGGCGGGTGCTGACGCCCGAGCTGCTGGCCGAGGTGGCCGAGGTCTACGCGGCGGCGCGCGCGACCCGGGTGCGGGTGCGGGTCGCGGTGGCGCAGCGGTGGCTGATCCCGGAGAACACAGCCCGGAACTGGATCGCCGCCGCACGGCGCGCCGGGCTGCTCGACCCGCGCTAGCCTCCCGCCGGCGGGGAGGTGCCTATGCGTCGGTTCGTGGTGATCGTGGCGTTGGTCGTGGCCGCCACATGTGGCGTCGCGTCGCCAGGCGTGGCGGCGAAGAAGCCACGCTTGCCGAAGGCGTGCGTTGAGGCGCTGCGCGCCGCCGACGAGCTCGCGACGCTCCAGGACTCGACCTCGAGGGCCGGGGCGAAGGTGGCCGTCGCGTCCGGGCCGTTCGTCACCGGGAACCCATCCGCGTCCGCTCAGGCGCTGCTCACCGCGCTGCAGACGTTCAACACGGCCAGCGACGAGCTTCAGGCGTCCATCGCCAGCGGCCAGTCGGCGATCACGAGCTACCGTGACGCCGCGGCGAAGTGCCGCGCCCAGAGCCGCTGATCAGGCGGTGCCGGTGCGCCGGGCGTCAGGCAGGAAGTCCGGCGACGCGACCAGGGCCGGCCGGCGCTTCTTGGCCTGCACCTCGGCGTTGAGGAACCAGTCGACCTCGCGGATCCCGAACTTGCCGTCCTCGAGGTCCGACAGCGTGATGATCTCCTCCTCGACGCCCTGGTAGGAACGCGAGCGGATCGTGGCCGGGAGGGAGCACTCCATGTTGTGCTGGCCGGCGTAGAGCTGCGCGGCGAGGAGGCGGGCAGCGAGGGTGCCGTCGGGGGGTACGACCGTGCCGAAGTACACGTCGACGTCCCATGTGTTCGGGTCGGTGGCCGGGTCCGCAGCGAGGTCCTGGCACGAGGGCCACACGTCGCCGTCGATGCGCACCAGCAGGCGGGCGTTGTCCACGCGGTACGAGCTCGCGGGGAGCACCTCGCCGTCGACGCGGACCTGGCGGATCCCGACGATCGGGTGCTCGCCGAGCAGCCGCACCTCGGAGAGCCCGGAACACCCGCACGACGGAAGGTCGCTCGCCCCGCAGCCACAGGCCCCCCATGAGGAGTTCCACCCGGAAGGGGACGCGTAGGTCGACCGCCGGCAGGGCCGCACGGTCGCCCGGCAGATCCCGGTGTACCTGAAGCCGGAGAGACGGAACAGCAGGCGCGACGACGCGTCGACGGCCTCGGCCCCGCTGGCGTAGTCCCGGTCGACGGCGGCGATCGACGTCAGCGGCGGCACGGTGAAGATCGAGTCGATCGAGCACCACGGGTCGCATGGCCCGTCGCTTCGGGCACGGCCCACCAGCCACACGCCATCTTGGATGTCGCTCGGCGTCCCGGTCGACACGAACCGGTATGCCCAGACGCCGGCGGCCGTGTTCGTGATCGTCTTCTCGAAGTGGCCGACGCTGGGGCGCGTGATCTCGGCCGCCGCGTACGTGTAGGTCGTCGCGATCCCCGACGGGCTGGTGATGGTGAGCGCGACGGTCGCCGGGTCGGCAAGCGTGCCGGCGCCGTCGAAGAAGACGGCGCGGACGGTGGTGGTCTCGCCGACCTCGTACTGCTCGTGCACGGTGCGCCTACGAAGCGGCGCTGGACACCGTGATCGCCGCGCACGCCGCCGCGGGCAGCGCCGCCTCGCGCCACTCGCCGAACGACCGGCCGATGAGACCGTCGGCGGTGACGATCGCGGTGGGCCAGTCGTCGTACGGCCCGTTCGCCGTGATCCGCGCGTTCTCCGACCCCTTGCCCTTGAGCTCGACGACCTGGAGGCCGGCGGCGTAGGTGGTGTCGGAGTGCACCCACGTCACGTACGGGACGACCCGATGCCAGTACTGGGGAGACCCGCCGATGACCGCCTGGGCGTTGTTGTCCCACGCGTAGGACCACCACTCGATGCACACCGGGTTCTGCGGCCCGTCGTCCATCCCACGCTCGAGGTAGCCCATCACCCCGGTGGCGTCCGACGGCGTGATGGCGCCGGTGAGCATCCCGATGAACGCGAGGTCGTTGGTGCAGATCTGCATCGTGAGGTCCTGCCCGACGACGATGTCGGGCTCCTGGGACTGCTGGCAGATCTGGGCGGAGCCGTTGCGCTGGATGCTCTGCTCACCGGCCTCGACACGTGGGGTGCGCTGGATCTGCACCGTCGCGTCGCTGACGTAGCCGCGGCCCGCGCCCGTACGCGGCGCGCCGGTCGCGGTGAGCTGCGTCACACGGGTGCGCAGGAGGTGCTTGCTGGCGTAGCAGATGGGAGACGGCATATGCCTTCCTTCCTCAGGATCCTGTGCCGCAGTACTCGTCGCACGGGTTGACGAACGCGGCGACCTTCACGCACGGGTCCCAGACGATCGCGACTTCACGCTCGATCCGGACCTCACGCTCGTTGTTGGGACGGTCGAGCGAGTCGGCACCCCACGAGATCGGGGTCAGCTCGCCGACCGCGACCTTGATGGGCCCGGTGCCGTAGGCCCATGAGCCGTTCATGGATCCGCTCGAGTTCTCGTCGCCGGGCGCGCCGCCGGTGTACCCGACGCCGGGCACGACGATCGTGCCGAGCGTGGTGCGCAGGAACGTGCCGTCGGGCGCGATCTGCACAAGCCCACGCGATGCCCACGCGTTCACGACGCGGGGCTGTGCGTGGATGTAGCGTCGGCCTGACATGTTGCCGTTGTCCGCGAGCAGCTGCTCGAGCTCGCCGAGCGCGGAGACGAACCCGGTCCGGCCGGCACCGTTCACCGTCGCGGTCATCGGGATCTTCTGGAGCCAGGAACCCTCGATGCGCGACCGGCGGGTGATCTGCCCGGTCGAGAGCTCGCGCTCCACGGCGATGCGGGTGACCACCTCAATCGACCGACGGAGCGTCTTCTCGACCTCGGCGCGTCGGAGGTCGGAGTTCAGGTCCTGCGGCGAGCACAGGTAGCCGACCCACACGGTGAACGCGTCGATGCTGATCGGGCCGCGGCCGTCGGCGATGATCTTCGTGGTCAACGCCGACACGGCCGACTGCCCGCCCGCCGGCTCGCACTGCCACCAGTAGGGGAAGTCCCCGCTGCTGGCGTTGTCGATGTCGAGCGGCACCGAGCACTTGTCCGGCTCGGCCGAGATGCCGTTGACCCAGTGCGGGTCGTCCGGCGCCCAGAGCACCCCCGGGGCGTCGAGCAGGTTGAACGGGGGACGAGACGCGGCGAGCAGATCCGCGGGCACTGCCCAGCGAGGTCCGATCGACACGTCCCGTCCCTTCGTTCGCTACTCGTGGAGGCAGTGGCTCTAGGAGCCGCTGCAGAGGGCGCTGGTCTTGCTCGACGCCGCCTGGCTGTCACCGGCCGGGCAGGTGGTGAGCAGCAGGTTGAGGGCGAAGGGACCGAGCCACGCCAGGCCCTCGAACGTCTCGACGAAGATCTCGAAGTCGTTCGTGTTGTTGAGCGTGGAGTCCCGGACGATGCCCAGGTCCAGCTGACCGCCGTTGAGGTACACGACGGTCCCGTCGATGAAGACGGGGATCTCGAGCGTGTCCGGGAAGTCGGCCAGGTTCTGGTTGTCGGCGTTGGTGACGAAGGTCTCCGCGCCGGTGGGCACGTCCCACACGTAGGTGCTCTCGACGCCGGACGAGGCGATGACCTGGCGGGCCCACGCCTCGTCGTGGGTGAGCGTGTCGTCGCCGGGCTGCTGCATCGTCACGTCGGCGAGCGTCATGTCGAGCGCCTCGCGGGCCAGGACGGCACGGATCCGCGGGGCGTCGCCGAGACGCTCCACGTACTTGATCTGCGCCTTCGCCTGGAGCAGGTGGTGCTTGAGGTCGCGGGCGGTCCCGGTGAAGCCGGTCTGGGTGACGTCGATGTTGACGTCGGCCAGGAGCCGGTCCAGCAGGTTCTTGTCGGCGACGCGGGCGTGGGCGGCCCGGGCCAGGGCGATGTTGTGCGCCATGTCCTCGGGGAACGCCTTGGCCTGCATGTTGCCGAACCGCAGCCGGTAGAGCACGGCGTCGAGGTCCGCGGTCTGCACGGTGCGGCAGGCGATGGTCTGCCGCTGCTTGGTGCTGCCGCCGGGCGTGGCGTCGACCGCCGCGGTCCAGAGGTTCACGCCCGCGTTGGCGGTCGCCGGCCCACCGGTGGTGATGCTCGACAGCCGTGCCGCACGGACGAACTGGATGCCGCCTCGGTCGGCGCCGATCTGCGGGAGGGAGTCACGGAACGGCCGCGACGCGTTGGCCACGTCGGGGATCTCGTATCGGGGCTCCCTCGGGGCGCACCAGCCACCCGACGCCGTCACGGCCTCGGGGTCGCTCGCGGCGGCCACGATGGCGTCGATCTTCGCCGCGGCGTCGTACGGGCTGTCGGTGTGGTCGATCCGCATCTCGCTCGGGAAGTCGAGCTTGATCGACGCCACGGTCACCTTGTCGGCGATGCCGCTCTGTGCCTCGAGGAGGTCGGCCCGGGCGGCGATCATCCGCTCGCCGATGGCCACCATGTCGGCGGCGTCGGCGGCGGTGCCGTCACGGAGCTGCCACCGGGGCCGGGCGACCATCTCGTTCGGCCGGGGGCGTGCCGCCTCGGGCCGGGCGTTGATGAGCGCCGCCATGGGCGGACGCTGGCGGCGACGGGCCGGCGTCGGCGTGGTCGCCGCGGTGACCGGCTCGGGCTCGGGCTCGACGACCGGCTCGGGCTCGGGCTCGGGGTCGGTGACCTCGGCCACGACCTCGGGGTCCTCCGGGTCCTCGACCTCGGCGTCGGCCTCGTCGTCGACGAGGATCTCGGCGGCGAGGTCGTCGGCCGCACCGGCACGGTCGGCGGCGTCGGCCTCCGCCTGCGCGGCGACCTCGGCTCGCTGTGCCTGCTCGGCCCGCACGACCTGCACCGCGTCGCGGATGCTGGTCAGCGCCTCGACGTCGTCGGGGTCGGTGCCCTCGACCTCACCGGCTCGGATGGAGCGGGCATGGTCGGACAGCTGCTGACGGGCAGCGGCGAGCTGCTCGTCGTCGAGGCCGGCCAACTCGTCGGTGGCGGTGGCCTCGTCCAGAAGGCGAGCGATGAGCTCTGCGATGGGGTTCATCCCGGTTCCCTTTCACGTACTCAGGTCGCCGCGGTGAGCGGCGTGGATTCCTGGGACCGGGAAGGGGACCGACGAGGTCTGCACCCACCTGTGACTCCCTGACGAGGTCGAGGAGTCCCGGGCTCATTCACTTGATGGTGGTCACCGTACTGCTAGCGGGCAGGCAGTCGGGGGACCGGTTTCGGGTGTCGGCTCAGGTGCTCTGACCTGCGGCGATGAGGTCGGCGAGGCTGCGCGTGGTCGCGGCGTCGACATCGGTGTCGACGTCGTCGGCGGTGCCGTCGAGTTCCTCCAGTCCCGCCATGATCTGCGCGGCCTGCCGGGCGCGCGCCTCCTGGAGGATCGGGCCGAGCGTCGCCTCGAACTGGCCGAGCCGGTCGAGGACGCGGTCGAGCGCGGTCGTGGTGCCGGTGCCGCACGAGCAGGCGGCGGCGTGCTCGGGTGCCTGACCGCGCAGGATCAGCGCGGTCGGCTCGCCACCGGAGAACGATGCGACGAGGGCCGGGTAGCCCTGGTGGTTGACCATGAGCACGGCGATGAGCTCGAGCCGCCCGCCGATGATGCGCCAGTCACCCGACGGGCCCGACGCGGTGAGCGCGTGGACCAGCTCGGGTGGCGTGCCCGGGCGGACCATGCCGGCGACCCAGATGCCGTGCTCGTCCTCACCGCAGACGACGTCGGCCGCGGCGAGGCCGGTGTGGGCGTAGTGGTCCTTCGCCGCGAGCCACGAGATGCCGCGGGTGGCGGCGTGGTCGGCCGAGATGAACACGGGCCCGGTCTGGACGAACGAGCCGTCGGCGCAGCGCACACCGCGGCCGTCGACGCCCACGATGTACGAGTAGGACCCGCCGCGGGGGATCTGGACGCACCGGTTGGCGAAGCCCTGGTGGCACTCGCCCCAGCCGTACAGGTGGCCCCAGATGCGGCCGTCCTCCTCGACGTGGAGACCTGAGCGGGAGGTGAGGCCCGGGTTGGCGAACCAGTCGGCCGGCGGGCGGAACACGTCGGGCTCGGGCTCGACGAGCTCGAGGACCGTCCCGCCGGAAGCGACGACCGCCTCCTCGAGCTCGATGTACGCCTCGCGGAACGCGGGGAACGGCACGACTGCCGCGGCCCCGATCTCGGGGGCGTCGATGATGAGGAGGTCGTTCTCCTCGTCGTACTCGATGGTCCCGTCCGCGGGCGCCGCCTCGATGGACACGCCGCGCAGGTTGCCCGAGTCGAGCAGCCGCTCGACCTCGCGGCCCTCCTCGTTCGGCGAGTCCTCGCTGCCCAGGTCGATGACGCCGGTTCCGCGGATGAGGTTCCCGTCGCGGGTGATCGTGTCGATGCGCCCGACGACGAACTCGCCGCCGGTCTGCATGCCGCCGTGGCTGGTCTCGCGCTGCCACATGAGGGTCAGCGGGAGGGTGCGCCACACGACGTTCGTCATGACGCGCCGGTCGCTGGTGGGCTCGCCCTCGACCATGAGCACGCCGCTCCACGGCCGCTCACGCACCGTGGACGCGTCGTCCGTCGGGGCATCGGCGGCTGCGGTCACCTCGACCGGGGCGGGCGCGTCGACCGGCTCGGGTGCCTCTCGTGCCTTGAGCGCGTCGAGGTGCTCCTGGGCTGCATCGGCGGTCGCGAAGTAGCCGACGACGCTGTCGCCGGCAGTGAGGGCGAACGGCTGGTCGGCGGGGCAGCCGGGATGGTTCTCGACGATCTCGTACATCAGCGTGCTCCTTGGTTTGCTAACAGGCTAGGAGTTCGGACCGGCTCCAGGGCGGTCCGCTCCAGGTGGCACAGGCAGCCCGGATGGTCACCCGGCCAGTAGAGGGACACGCCCGGCCATCCGAGGCTCGGGTTGGCGAGCTGCTCGTCGTCGGGGTCGGCGAACTCGAGGCCGTCGAGGGCCCGGTGCGGCTCGAACGGCCGGCGCCGCCATGACTCGGGCCCGTACACCCACCGGTAGGCGGTGGCCACGTAGCCGGCTTCCCGCAGCAGCCGGTCGATCAGGTCGCCGGTGAAGTACGACGCCGCGTGTTCGCCGCCGCCACCTGCGGCGCGCAGAGCGTCACGGACCAGCCCGGGCGGGACGAGGGACCCGTCGGCCTCGCCGACGTCCACGACCCCGTCGGGATGCTGGAGCAGCCGGGCGGCGACGACGGTGAGCCCCGCCATCAGGGCGAGGCGGCCGACGTCGCGCCGCTCGGCCAGGTCAACACGCGCCTGGTCGGCCTGCGGATCGGGCAGGTCGAGCTCGGCGATGAGCGCGTCGGCTTCGGCGTCGAGACGGGCGTCCCACCACTGGCCGGCGCGGGCGAGCGTCACGGCCATGAGCGTCGCCGCGGCGGCTTCGTCGTCTTCGGCTGCGGTGAGTCGCCGCACGAGCGCGGCCCCGAGGATCGGGGCCTCCTCGAAGCCGCCTGACTGGACGCACTCGATCAGCGTGCGGGCGGTCGCGTCCTTGAGCGCGAGGGACCGGACCCGGGCGTTCGCCTTCTCGAGCGCGCGGCGCATCACCTGGTCGACGTGCGCATGCGCGTCGCGCAGCAACGCCATGTCGGCCACGTTGAGGCGGGCGGTGAGCCGCCGGGCGAACGTGTCGGTGACAGCGAGGGCGATGACGGACGCGTCGGGCGGACCCTGCGCGGGCGGCTCCTCCTTGGCGGGTGCCTGCTCGGGGTCCGGTTCGGGTTCGACCTCGTCGGCAGGCTCGTCGACAGGCTCGTCGGGTTCCTCGTCGGCGTCGGGCGCGTCCTCCTCGCTGTAGCCGAGCTCGCGCCGGCCGGCCTGCTTGGAGATCAGCTCGTGGTCGAGCGCGTCGAGGGCCCGCTGGCCCTTGTCCGGGTCGGAGACCAACGACGCCGCGTCGTACCAGATCTCGAACCGGTCGGCGTTCTCGACGCCCATCTCGGTGAGTGCCGGCCGGAGGTAGTTCACGGTGAGCGCGTCGACGATCAGCATGGCGAGCGGCTCGATGTGATTCCGGAAGGCGTCGTCGGAGATGAGCCACGCCGTCCAGTGGTTCAGCCCACCCTTTCCGGTGAGGATCTCGGGGGGCAGGTCGATCGCCGTCGCGAAGCGTTGGAGCAGCTCGGCACGTAGCTGCGCCATGATCTTGTCGACGCCCTGGTCCCAGCGGAGCAGCTTGTCGGACCCCATCTCGGCCCAGCGTTCGTCGTCCATGTAGACGACGAGCGGCACCTGCGCGAAGGCCGAGCCCTGGTCCTTGATCGCGGTGCCGGCAGCCTTGATGAAGTCGGTGACGAGCCGGTCCTCGTCGGGCGCGCCGTCGACGCCGACGATCAGGTTCCCGTCACGCATGCTGTTCGGGAGGAACAGCACGCCGGGGCCCTTGAGACGCGACGTCGTCGCCGAGTGGATCGCCTTCGTGAGCGACCACAGCTCCTCGAGGATCCCGAGCGCCGAACGCATCGGGGAGTCGGCCCACTGGGAGTAGCGGGGATGGGCCCGCCAGATCCGGTAGGCGACGGCGTCTTCGGCGAGCATGCGCCCACCGTCGGATGCCGACCGGCCGGGCGCGGTGAGGACGATCCGTTCGGTGCCGCTCTTCTGCTCGAACTTCACCTCGTCGACCGAGTAGACGTCCCACCGCTCGTCGAGGTCCGGGTAGTCCGCCGGGTCGGGTTCCCCCACGAGGTAGCACTCGCCGGGGACGAACAGGTGCACGCCGAACGCCCGTTGGATCTCGCGCCGGCCGCCGAGCGGCGACGAGAGACGCTCAAGCGCGTCGTCCGCCGCGGCGGCCTCCACGTTCGTGTACCCGAGCTCCTCGTCCCCGTCGGAGTCGAGCGGGATCGGGTCGTCCTTCGGACTGGGCCGGATGCCGACGTACAGGTCGAGACGCGACTGAGCGTCGCCCATGAACCGGGACGCGAAGCGGACCTCGCCGATCTCGTCGTAGAGCTCCCAGACTCGAGACTGCCAGCCTTCAGCCTTCTTCAGGTGTGCCTGGCTGACCTCGTCCGGGGTCGGCGAGACCTGCTTCGACGCGGCGGTGACGATGCTCGATGCCGCGGGGGCGCGTCGACGACGCGAGAAGAGAGAGGCCATCCGATCTGACGGTACGAAACCGACCCTGCCGCTACAGGGACCGCATCGCGTGCGTGCGGATGGCCTCGACGGCAAGCTCGGCGGCCCGCCCGCGGGTGCGCTGCGGGTACACGATACCGGTCACGGTCGCCCGCATCGCGGCCCACTCGGGGGCGAACGCCTCGTTCAACGCACGGGGCAGTTCGTCGGGTTCGTCCGCTTGGGGGCCCGGAATCTGGTCCCAGAACCGGAGGCCGTGGTGCACGTCGCGGCGGTAGCGCGGGTGGTTGAGCGCCACGACGGGGATGCCGAGCGCGGCGGCCTCGTACAGCACGCTGGAGTTGTCGACGGCGAGGACGTCGACCCAGTCGACGAGCTCGTCGAGCCGCAGCGCGAACGGGAGCTGCCAGCGGTCGAAGTGTCGGACGAGGGTCTGGGCGATGCGCGGGTGGGCGTGGCCGGCGACGGAGAAGCGGCGGGGATCGAGGGCGGGGATGGCGTTGCGCCAGTACGTGAACGTCTCGCGGGTCTCGGGCACGAGGGAGCAGTCCCAGTGGAAGGCGAAGCCGACCCGGACACGGCCATGGAGATCCGGGCGGCGCTCCATCGCCGCGCGACATGCGGTCAGGTGGTCGAGGTGGGGCGACCCGATCACCTCGACCGGCACGTGCGGGTACCGGGCCCGCTCACGCGCCGCGGTCATCTCGTTCGTCGTGAGGAACAGTACGACGCGGTCGCGGTCGGTGCCGCCCGAGTACGACGGGTGGGTGGCCTCGTCGATGTAGGTCTGGCCGGCGCCGTGCTCGAGGTAGATGACCGGCCGGCGGCCGTGGACCTGCGTGTAGTCCTGGTAGTTGGCGACGATCGTGGGCGGGCCGCCGTGGTGCGGGTAGCCGGCCGTCGCTTCGATGCCCCGGGCGGCGGCGTACTTCACGATGAGGCGGTGCGCGGCCCAGAACGCGCCGCGCTCGTCCTCGGGGAGGGCGCGCCAGATCGGGGCGATGTGGTCGACGAGGTGCTCGTGCGATGCCGCGGCGTCGATCACCTGGTGACCGCGGGGTCGAGCCGCATGCAGCAGTCGTCGGGCACGGTGAAGCCCTCGCCGGTATCGCTCGGGATGGGGTCCACGACGTACGTGGCGTGGCCGTCGATCGCGATCAGCGCGGTGATCTCCCACGTCGCCGGGGTGAAGTCCCCGTCGGCGCGGGCTTGCTCCTCGGTCTTGCCTTCCGGGATCGAGAACGCGAGCTGGCTGACGTCGAGGTCGATCAGCGTCGCGCCGCACCATGCGCACCGCTGACGCAGGTACGGCCCGAAGGTCAGCGCGACCCCGGCGACGTGGACCTCGCGGCTCACGGTCGGCCCCACTTGGCGTGGTAGCGGAAGCGACGGCCGAGCCACTCCCACCAGCGCGCCGTCTCGACGTGGGGAACCAGCATCGCGCACACGTAGCAGCCGGGGCCCATGCCGCAACGAGCACGGGCGCGCGCCGAGTCCTCCTCGGTGAACACGTGGCGCTCGGTCCGCCGGCGCGGGATGAGCTGCGCCGGCGTCACGGTCGCTCCAGCAGGGTCCGCCATGGCCGCCGCCAAGCGTCCCATGACAGCGCGTCCGCCGTGCCGTTGGCCGCGAGCGACGCGAGCGCGACCAGCTGGGGGTTGTCGACGAGCTGGTCGATCTTCTCGGCGAGCAGGCGCGGGTCCGTGTCGTGCACCGGGAACGAGCCGCCCTTCATCGCCATGTCGACCGCCGACAGCGCAGGCACCGCGAGCACGCCGCCCAGGCCGACGTACGGGCCGGTGTCGAGCATCACGACCGGCAGGCCCGCCGACAACGCCTCCTGCGCGGGGAGGCTGAGGCCTCCGTACCGGCGGGGGAGGAGCAGCACGTCGGCGTCGTCGTAGCCCTCCCAGTAGTCGCCGCGTTCGCCGGCCCACACGACGGTGGTCCGGCCGATCTGGGTGATGCCCTCAGGCCGGCCGCTGCCCGAGACGATCACGGTCACTGCCCAGCGGACGTGGCCGAGCGCGTTGAGGACGATGTCGGTGCCGTTGCGGTCGAGCATCGCCGGTGCCGCCGGGTGCCAGAACGTGCGTGCCTGCTCGCGGTGGCCCCACGGGAGGCGGTCGCGCGCGACGGGCATCGGCATCACCGTCGAGGTGTGCACCCGGTGCTGCTCCCACGCGGTGGGGAGCGCGACGTCGGTCGTGGGACCGCGGTACCGCTCGGCCCACAGCTCGGGGTTGGCGTGCAGGACGAGCCGGACGCCGCGCTCGGCCGCGAGGCTGGGCAGCAGGTCGTTGTACGGGCCCTCCGCGGTGTAGACGGCGTGCACGCCGTCGAGGAGCCACTCGAGGTGCTTGCCCCGTGGTGTGCCGAGGCAGGTGAACACCTCGGCGCCGAGGTTCTCGTACCGGTCGGCGCGGGTCGCGCCGCGGCCGTTGGGGCCGAGGTCGACGATGAGGATCTTCGACGGCCGGACGTGGCGGGCCATCTCCCACGTCTGGGCGCCGAGGCCGCCCTGGTCGGCGCGCGCGATGAGCCCGATCATCGGGCACGCTCTGCGGCGTTGGCCGCGCCGTTCGCCGTGTCACGGAGGATCACGCCCGTCTTGCGCATCACCTCGGGTGTGGCGAGGTAGGCGACCGAGGTCTGGAGCTCGGGGGGTCCGTTGAGCCGGCCGATGGAGAAGTCGAAGACGAGGATCGGGACGACGAGCGACGCCCCGCTCGTGAGCTCGTAGGTCTGGATGCCTGATCGCACCGAGATCTGGTCGGCCATCAGCGCGTCGACGGTCATCTCCACCGGGCCGTCGGGGACCTCCTCGTACGGCAGGTCGGTGTGCGCGGCTCGGTGCGCTTCGTCCCACCACTCGTGGAGCGTGTGCTCACCGACCGGCCGGCCGTCGACGGGACACGCGACCGCGAGGTCGGGGGTCACGAATCACCCCGGACGAGTTCCCAGAACGTGCTGTCGAGCAGCATCTTCTCGGCGACGTAGAGCGCCTGGACGGCGGGGAGCTTCCACCAGAGCGGCGCAGCGACGTACGGGCCGCTGCCCTGGGAGCGGATCCAGCCCGGCTCGTGGATCGTCTGGTCGCGCCACCGTTCCATCGGTTGGGGTAGCACATCACCGGCTTCGCACATCCAGGCGGTCGGCTCGGCCGTGTCGCCGTCGACGTAGTAGCCCCAGATGGCGATCGACGTCGCGAAGTCGATGTCGGGCATCAGGTACCGACCCTCGGCGGGACGGTCTGGAGCCACGCCTTGTACTCGGCTTCGGTGGCGAACGGCGGGTAGGGCACGTCCCACACGAACTCGCCGTTGGCACCCACCGGCAGGTGCTTGGCACACCGGACGCAGTACGTCGCGCCGTAGAAGCCGGGTTCGCGTGCGTAGGTCTCCGCGATGGGGACGCTCATGGTGGTGACGGCACCACAGCCGACGCCGACACGGTCGAGCTGGTCCTGGGTCCAGTACCGGCCGAGAGCCGGCCGGTCGTCGGGCGGGTACGGCTCGAACGCCACGTAGTCACGCCCAGCGAAGCGGCCGTGCTCCTCGTCGGTCAGCAGGCGGGTCGGGTAGCGGGGCCCAGGCGGGCCGACGTGAACGTAGGAGCGGCGCACGGGCCGGACGAAGCCCTCGGCGCGTTCCTCGTCGGAGAGGACGAGGTACACGTCGTGCTGGCCAACCGACACGTCGTCGACGCCGTGACCGAGGCGCGGGTCGTCACGGTCGGTGGTGTGGCCGTCGCCCACCGGGGTTACGGGGACGACGGCGGACCCCGGCGGCGGGGTGTTGGCCACCTGCCGCCACCAGGCGTACCGGATGAGCCGAGCAAAGTTCATGCATCACCTCGCAGGGTCGAGCGCGGGACGCGCGGCAGTTCCCAGCCCTCAGCGCGGAGGAATCGGGTAGCGAGGAGGTCGCCCTCGTCGTCGTAGACGTACGTGACCTCCACGCACGGGTCGTCGACGGTGCCGTTCCCTTCGAGGACGGTCACCTCGGTGGCCGTGAAGGTCCGGATGCCCCGGAACGCGGACGGGAGCTCGTTCGGGTTCATGCGTTCTCCGCAATCAGGCCGACCACGGCGGCCATTGCCAGAGCATCCGCTACGGGCCCCCACGCCCGGGGGACCGTCCGGCGGGCGACGACGACCGCGGCGGCGGCCCACATGCCCGTGCACCACGAGCACTGGACGAGCTCGGCCACAGGCCCACCACGGGCGACGATCCGCTCACGGTGGCGTTTCGTGATGGTGTCGCGGGTGACGAGGCGGGTGAGGCGGTAGGCCGCGAGGGCGTCGACGGCGAGGGTCGGTATCACGACGCCCGCGAGCTGACGGCGGGGAGCGGGAGCGCGCCGCACGTGCAGCGGTAGTGCGCGCCTGCCTTCGAGAACGACATGGACAGCGTGCCGCCACACGCCTTCGTGGGCAGCGGGTGGCCGGCGATCCGGTTGAGCGCGTGGCGCGCCTCAGTCGCCGTCACCGGTGATCTCCTCCATGAGCTGGGCGACCGCGGCCCGGTCGAGCCGCCGGCGCGCCAGCATCCGGTCGACCGCGTCATGCGCGGCGGCCATCGCGAGGACCCGATGCGCACCCGGCCGGTGGTGGTGGCCGAGCGTCACCGCGTTGCGTGCCTCGCGCTCGAGCACGTGGAACGGGACAGGCTCCGCCACCGGAGCAGTCTCTGCCGGTCGTGCGGCCACGGCGCCGCGGCTCATCGTTCCCCCGGTGCCGGCGCACCCGGAGGCGCCTCACCCGGGTAGGCGAACAGCATCGTGCCCTTCGGATCGCCGGTCGACTCCTCACCGACGACGAGGCGACGCGAGTCCAGGTGCAGCGACCGTTGGATGTTGCCCTCGGGCGCGTAGATCCCGAGACGGAACCGCGTCCAGCCGGCGAACCCCCAGTCGTTCCACGCGGTGGCCACCACACCGTGGAGGACGTCCTCGATCATGGCCCGGGCCTCGGGGGCGAAGTGCTGGGCGAGGATCCGCCGGTACCAGCCGAGCTGCGCCACATGGGGACGCTGCGACCACTGGTACGTGCGGACGACGGGGACGGGCAGGTCGTCGAGCGGGGCGGCGTCCAGCATCATGTGGGCGTGGTGGGCGCCGATGGCGGTCTCGTGGTGCAGGCGCACCACGTCGAGGTCCCCGGCGTCGAGGAGGGCGACGATCCCGGCCCAGTCGATGTCGCCAGTGAGCGGCGTGTCGTGCTCCACGAACACGATGTGCCGGGAGCGCACCTCGTCGAGGCCCATCAGCGTGGCGACCGCCTGGTGCTTCCACTCGTCGAGCACGAACGGCACGACGTTGGTCCACCGGGTGTTCGCGAGCCACAACGCGCGGCGCGTGTACTCGTCATAGTCCGCACGTCGGTGCTCGAGCTCGGGACGTACGCCGTCAAACACGAGCACGATCTCGCAGCCGGGCAGCTGCGCGCTCACCGACTCGATGGTGGTCTCCAGGTCGGCCGTGTCCGGGTGCTTCGGCGACGGCGACGTCGTGATGATCGCCGTGATCGCCGCCGCGGGCGTCGCCTGCGCTCGCCACTGTCCGGAGAGTGCCGCCACGTCGAGGTGCAGCCCCCACGCCATCGCGCGCTTCTGGCGCTGCCACCAGGCGAACACCCGGTTGGCGTTCGCCGGCCAGCCGTCGAGCAGCCAGTCGATCGTCGCGGAGTGCGCGTCCCAGTCGCCCTCGACGACGGGGAACGGGAGCGCGCCGAACAGCCGCGCCCAGAACCCGTGCACCCGGCCGTCGGGGGTGACGTCGTCGGCGATCGGGATGCAGCCGGCCTCGAGCGCCTCGAACAGGCGGAACGAGTCCGGGGAGCACGGACCCGACGGGCAGGGCGCGACCTTCGCCTCGGCGAGCACGCTCCAGTAGTCGTCCTGCGGCTGGCCCTGGGTGAACCCGGGTGTCTCGGTGAGCCACGCCTGGTCGCGGTCGGCACGCTGGTGGAGCATGTCGACGCACTGCTCGCGGCGGGCATGCGTGACCTGTCCCATGAAGGTCCACGGGAGCGGCTTCGGCGTCTCGGGGAGCGTGCCGTCGTCAAGGGGTCCGTCGATCGCGGAGCGGAGGGCGTCCCGGATGCCGGGCGGCCATCCGCTCCCGATGAGCGTCGCGTCGCCGTAGTCCTGGTCGGGTTGGGGGGTCATCACCCAGACGGTGACGTGGTCCATGTCGACGAACGATTCGACGGGGAAGGCGCCTTCCTCGTCACCCGTCAGCACGAGCAGGCACCACGGCATGGCCTGCACGGCGCGCAGCAGCCGGGCGGCGTGCTCGGGCGCGGCGTGGTGGCGCGCCGGCACGATGAGCACGGCGCCGGCGGCGGTGACCGCGTGGAGCTCGTCGTCGGTGGGGCGGTCGAGCAGGACGTGTTCCCAGTCGTGCTGGCCGGGCACGGCCCACACGTCGCCGTCGAACAGCCCTTCGAGGAGCCCCTGGTCCCAGTAGCCCCGGGCGATCGCCTCGGGGTTCAGGGTGGCCCAGACGACGCGGATCGGTGCGGTCATCAGACCTCGAGCCGGTCGAGCAGCGCCTCGACGCGACGCGTCTCGATGCGCAGCGCCTCGGCGTGCGACTCGATGGCGCGGACCACCTCCGAGCGGTTCGGCCCGTAGGGCACCGAGATCTCCGCGGGTCCGGCGGTGGGTTCACTGCTGCTGAGGACCGGGTCGAGGCGGCCCGCGAGCTCGTCGATGACCACCTGCAGGTCGCGCTCGGCTTCCCTCGCATGCAGGATGGCGGCGTCCAGCGGACTGGCATCGCGCGCGGCGGCCTGCGTGACCGGGCCGACCGGGTAGTCGACGTGGGAGTCGGTCGGGGACGAGTCGGGCATGGTCATGGGTTCTCCCTGTGTCGTGCTGGTGGGGGTCATGGACCGAGGTCGAGCCACGCTGGGTCGGCAACGAGCGGCACGGCCGGCGCGTCGTCGATCGACGGGGGCCTCGGGGCCGGCGACGCCCACGCGTCGACGAACCGGTGATAGGCGTCCTCGACCAAGCCCGGGTCGCCGTCGAACACGACGAGCCACTCGCCACTCTCGACCAGGACGAGGACGGACTGCTGCTCGTCGGTGACGAACGATGTGGATACCTTGCCCCGGCGGACGGCGACGACTGCGTCGAGGTCGACGAGCCCATCGCTCGTCGGGTAAGCGCGCTTCACGCTCGGGCCTACCATGCTGCCCCCTTACGTCGGAGCCAGACGTCTTCCTGACCGCAGTCCGCGACGAGCTGGCGCATGTCGGCCCGGTCGTCGATCCGGTACGGGGCGAGGAACGACTCGGCATCGACGTACACGGTCGGCGGCGACGACTTGGGCGGCAGGAAGTACGCCTCGTAGCCGCAGTACCGGACGAGCCGCGACAGCAGGTCCGGGTAGTGGTTCCCCGGCTTGAAGATCGGTGAGACCTCCATGAGGACGTGGTCCACCTGATCGTCGAGGATCGCGTCCCAGAGCAAGTCGATCGCGTCGGCTTCGGCACCTTCGAGGTCGATCTTCACGAGCCGGTACGGCTGGATCGTGAACGGGTCCATCCCCGGGCCGATGCGTTCCAGTCGGGCGGTGAACCGGCCGGAGAGCAGCTGCTGTGCCGACATGTTCGCCATGGCGAGGTTGTCGGGGTCGGCGTCGACGGCGATCACACGGGCCCCACGCGACATGGCGGCCATGGAGAACCAGCCGATCTGGCAGCCGAGGTCGAGGAACGTGTCGCCCGGGTGGAGCACGTCGAGGGCGAGCACCGTCTCGCGCGGTTCCCACACGCCGGTGGTGAGGATCGTCTCGGACACTGCGTCGTGCGCCGGGCAGTACGGCCCGCCGTCGACGGGATGGATGCTCGTGTCCCACACGACCATCGGCCACAAGGCCGCGAGCCGTGCGGGGACGGGCGTCAGGTCTGCGTATGCGTGTGGCCTGGCGAGGTCGACGGTGATGTTGCGTATCGCGTGCGCGCTGCACCCGCGCTCGCATGCGATCGCCGGCCATGCGGTCATGTCCGCCGGGTGGGTCACCACCACACCTCCAGGCCGTAACGGTCTGCGAGCTCGGGGATCGTGACGGCGGGCCACCAGTCGAGCGGGTGCTCCTCACCGAACGGGGTGACGAACCGCTCCTCACCCTTCGGGCCGCCCCACTTCGCCTCGTAGTAGGCACGCAGCGGCGCGGCCGGGCACGACGGTGCGGCCCACCGGTTCCGGTCGACGTGCATCGCCGCGCCGACCGACATGGCGTTGCACCACACGCGGGGCCAGCCCTGCTCCTCGAGGCCGAGCAACTTCTGGCGGTACCCCCAGTCGATGCTCTCCTCGTAGGCCGGGTAGTAGTGCTCGTCGAAGAGGCCGACGGCTTCGAGGGTCCAGCGGGCGATGGCGATGAGGTGCCACGAGTTGCCGGCGCACTCGACGATCTGCGCGTCCGGGTGCGCTTCGACCTCGTGTCGGAATGTGGTGTGCAGCTCGGGGCCGAACAGCATCGACGTCGACACGATGACGAGCCAGTCGAGCTCACGTTCGAGCACCTGGCGGGCGCCGACGTTCCATGAGCCGGCGACCCCGAGGTTGTGACCGTCCGGGTCGCGGTAGACCGGGACCGGCAGGCCCGAGACGGACATCACGTGGCGGCCGGCGCCGTCGATGATGTCGACGCCGTCAGCGTGGTAGCCGTCGCGCGTGTTGTCAACGACGAGGATCTCGTGGGGTGCGAGGCCGAGCGACGAGCGTGGGTCCAGCATTGACGTGAGGCAGGGGTCGGCGGTCTGGTCCCAGATGACCGGGAGTACGGCGAGGAAGGTGCTCACGGCAGGTCCCGCCAGCGGGCGGGGACGGGTCGGGGCTCGGTGTAGACGGCGGGCGGGACCACGGCCTCGTACAGCCGCTTCGCCCAGCGGGCATCGGCGATGGCGCTGTGCTGCTCGTCCGTCGACGGCGGCTCGACACCGAGCGCCCGGGAGACGTCGTACGACGACCAAGGCAGCGTGTCGGCCACGCCCGCCGCCTTGAGGACGTCGGCGCCGTAGGAGTCGCCGCCGGTCGGGATCTCGTACTCGGTGACGACGGTGCGCAGCCCGTGGAGGAACCCGACGGCGAGGGCCTCGACGTCGATCAGGTGGTAGTGCCACTCGGGGCAGGCGCCATGCGCCCGGAGGAGCTTGCGGAGGCGTTCCTCGTCGAACGAGATGACGGCGCCGGCGAGATGCTTCCCGCGGGTGAGCTGCGCGAACTCCCACGCGAAGTCCTCGGGGTGGGTCGCCATGTCACGCTCGTAGCGGTCGTGGAACCGGCCGATCGACAGTGCGACCGAGTCGGCCCGCCCGAGGTCGACGGGCAGGAACCACTGGTGCTCCTCACCGTCGGGCGTGATCAGGCCGACGTCCCAGATCTCGTGGCGGTCCGGATCGAGCCCGGTGGTCTCGGTGTCCACGAAGACAACCTCGCTCATGCGCCCACCTCCAGTGCGGGCTGCACCATGTAGCCGAGCGCCGGCACGCGGGTCGCGCTCATGCGGTCCCACTCGGCGTCGACACGCCCGGCCTTCTCGGGGTCGATCGTGGCCGGGCCGAACGCCATGCCCTCGGGATCGTCGCGGTAGTCCCACACGCCACCGAGCCGTTCGGTGCCGTCCTCCTCGACGACGACCTCGAGCGCCAGGCCGAGCGGGTGCAGGAACCGTCGGTTGACCTCCTGTAGGTACCCGAACTCGCGGAACTCCTTGATGTCGATTCGCTTGATGTCGTCGCTCACGACGCTCCTCAGGATTGGCGGGCTGCGGTCACCCACAGCCAGTTGTCACGGACGAGGCCCCGGTCGACGGCGGTCACCGCGAGGTGCGCGTCGTCGCAGGCCTGGGCGATCGCAGCCTCGGTGTGCGCGTCGAGGGAGAACTGGAACCGCAGCGCGGCATCGACCTGGAGCACGGCGCGGACCGACTCCAGGTAGCCGCGCACCACGTCGAGGTCGAGATGGTCGAACAGGTCGACTGCCCACGCCGCTACGTAGTACGGCGCTGGCGGGTCGGGCACCGGGATCGTGCGGCCGTCGCACCGGTACACGCGCACGCGCTCCTGCTGGACGGCGTTCGCCCACTTCACCATCCCCGGCGAGATGTCGACGCCCATGACGCGCAGCCGCGGGTGCTGCTGTGCGATCGGGACGGCGAGCCGTCCGACGCCACACCCGAGGTCGAGCACCCAACCTGCGACGGGCAGCACCGGGGCAATCGCCTCGACGCACGCGGTCTGGCCGGCCTCCCAGTCGTCGACGGGCCACACGGCAGCAAGGCCGTTGAGTTCGAGACGGGCTTCCCACAGCTCGAGCTCCTCGTTGGGGGTAGTCACCGGAGCCTCCTGGGCGCGGGGACCCGAGCACGAGCAAGGAACCCGAGGAGAAGCTCGCCGACCACGCCGAGCACGGCACGTACACGCGTCGATGTCATCGGTCGGCCCTCGCCTCGTAGATCCGGTGTACGAGCGCAGCGTGTGCACGGCCCGGGTCACCGAGGTGCGGCTTCGCCGCTTCGAGCAGCTCGGCCGGCGCGAGCGTCGCGCCCTTGAGCTTGGGGAGCGGCCCGTCCGAGCCGAGTAGGCGCGCGATGCGCAGCGCCTGGTCGTCGTCGAGGAGCCCGAACTCCGCGATGACGTCGGCCCGGCCGGGACGGATCAGCGCCGCGTCGAGCACGTCGAGGTCGTTGGTCGTCATCACGGTGAGCAGCCCGTGCGGCGTCGTGAACCCGTCGAGCGCGTTGAGGAGACCGGACGTCGTGACGCCGGTCGTCTCGGCGTCGTCGCGGGACCGAGCGCCGTGCACCACGTCGACGTCCTCGATGAGGAGCAGCGAGCGAGGCTTCACGCCCAGCAGGAGGGCGAACAGCTGCGTATCGCCCTCGATCGACGACAGCGGCAGGTAGTACACGTCGAGCCCGAAGTGCTGTGCGATCGCCCGGGCGGCGCTGGTCTTGCCGGTGCCGGGCGGCCCATGGAGCAGGTAGCCGCGGTGCCACGGGAGGCCGGCCTCCCCGTAGTCGTGTTCCTGCCCCTGAAACGTGGCGATGTCGTCGACCAGCCGCTCGAGGAGACCGTCGGCGAGCACGACGGTGCTCAGCGGCCGTGGGGCGACGTCGTGCACGCGTCGCCAGTCACCCCACCGGGTGGCGAGCCACATGCGGGGAGCGGATCGCACGGCACGTCGGTCCTCGCTCACCATGGCCAGGAACTCGAGGACCGCGTCACGGGCAGCGACGCCGGAGCAACGGAACACGATGCGCTGGAGGCCGCGGACGAAGTCGGCGTCCCGGAACGAGATGGTGACGCCGTCGAGCTGGCTGTCGCGCTCGACCTCGACCTGGACGCGGTAGCCGCCGATGCGCACGGTCTGGGGGCGGGAGCCGTCGTACACGTGGTGGAGCTCGGCGGGGCCGTCGTCGGGTTCGTCGTCGTGGTGGATGAGCCTGGGGAACGCGTTCGACTGGCCGGTGAGTGCGACGAGGGAGCGGCGGCGAGCGGGTGGTACCTGGGCGACGAGCCACTCCTGGAGGGCGTCGAACATGTCGTCGGTGCCGGGCACCGCGACGGTGTAGAGCAGCCGCTCGTTGACCACCGCGTGGAGCTTGCGGCCGGTCTCCCATGCGGCGAGGCCGGCGGTGATCGCGGTGGCGACGCGGCGTGCGGCGGGGGAGCGTGCACCGCGGAGGGCGTCGCGGATCCATGATGTCGAGCTCGGCGGTGCGCCGACGCGCTCGATGGGCATCAGTCGTTCCGCCATGGGGCGAGCGCGCACAGCACGTAGAAGACGGCGAGGCCGACGAGCAGGCCGCCAGCAGGCGGCAGCGGCCACTCGGCGGCCCGGTCCGAGGTCACGACGATCCCGACGAGGACGGCCGCCGTCGCGACGAACATGGCGCGGGTGGCGTTGCTCATGTGTTGTGCACCGCGTCGAGGATGCGCGGGAACCGCTGCCCACGCGGGTCGGCCAGCGCAACGATCCACGCCGCCATGCGGAGCGCCGTCTCGTAGTCCACGCCTTCCATCACCAGCGGGCCGAGACCCACCACGATCTTGTCGCCGGAGCTGCCGACGAGGAGGTCGTTGCTCGTGTCGATCGGCTCCTCGACCTCTTCCAACGTGACGCGGCAGTCGGTGCACACCAGCCCCGCGACGTCGCCGTCGCCGCGGGGTTCGATCACGATCGTGTGGCCGAGGTGTCTGGTCAGGAGCGCAAAGCGCTCGGCGTCGTTCACGGCAACACCACGTGATCGCGTCGTTCGCCCGGGTAGTAGAACCAGTGCTGTTCGTGGTCGAACCCGAGGAACTGCTTCTCGTACCCGTGCTGATGGAACGCGGAGTGGAACTCGGCCTGGTAGACGCCCCAGTCGTGGAACATCGCCTCGGCGTGCACCGACACCCAGACGAGCGGCCGGTGCTCGGCCAGCGTGTGCTGCATCCCGCGGGCGGCGAGGATCTCGGCGCCTTCGATGTCCATCGTGATCGCGTCGGGCGGTGTGGCGAACTGTGCGGCGATCGTGTCGACGGTGACCGCCGGCAGGAACGGCGACTCCTTGATGTTGAGGAAGCCGTGGTCGCCGATCACCGGGCCGCCGGCGCACTCGGGCCAGGGCACGCCCATGTCGCGTCGCTCGAGGAGGTGGTCGGTGTCGCCGACGAAGCCGCTCAGCGTCCACAGCGGCGCCGGCATGTCGTTGGCTTCCCAGATGACCCGGATGTTGGGCCACACGCGCGGGTTGGGCTCGACCATGACGATGCCGCCGCGGTGCCAGCCGTCGGGTCGGGTCATGGCCTCCGAGAGCTCGCCGTCGGGCAGCGCGACGTCCTCGTAGTTGCACGAGTCGCCGTCCTGGCACGGGCAGTCCACGACGGTGCAGCCACGCACCCACTTGGCGAACAGGGCGGAGAGGTCACCCTCCTCGGTGCCGATGTCGTACAGCACCATGCCCGGCCGGAGGTTGGCGTACATCGAGTCGAGCCGCTCGGGCTCCCAGCCCGTCGCCCACTCCTCACGCTGGGCCCGATGCTCGGGCAGCACCAGTGGCCACTTGCCGTTGATCAACACCTCGCGCACGGGAACGTCGCTCACGAGCTCACCTCCGTGCTGGTCGTGACGGGGAGGAGCAGCCGGTACTCCCACAGGCCGTGACCGCCTTCCTTCTGCCGGCGTTCGACGATGAACGACCCGAACCGGGGCTTGCGGAGGTGACGCAGCTGCGCCGACACCGACGCCTCAGGGGCGGAGGCCTGCGCGGCGATGCCCGGGAGCGTGTGCCACTCGCCGTCGCGCATCACGTCGAACACGCGGCGGATCTGGCCGGTCAGCCGGGCGTGGTCACGCGCCGCGTCGTACGCCGCGCCGTCGAACGCGGGGACCGGATCGGGCAACGTGAGCTGGCCGGGGGTCATGCGTCCACCGGTGCCGGGACGTGCTCACGGTGGTACAGCCCGCGGACCCCGTCGACGTGACGGTGGTACGCCAGGTGCACGGGGACGATCGGCTCCCCGCACGCCGTGCAGACCGCCTTCTCCAGGCGGAAGTTGGTGTCCTGCTCGCGCGTGTAGCCGAGCGCCGTCTCGAGGATCTTCCGCTGGTGGTACGGGAGCGTCGAGTCGTAGCGGGTCAGCCGTTCGAGCAGCGTGACCTCGTCCTCGTCGGTGGCGACACGCACTGCGGCGAACAGGGAGCGGAGCAGGTCGTCACGGTCGACGGTGGCGCGTTCGTAGGAGACGAGCGACGAGCACTGGTGGTGGTACGCGGACTTCGTGATCCGGAACCAGGGCGTCTTCGGTCCCTCCCACTGGTGCGACACGGGCGCGTAGCCCCACGGGAACCGGTGGCCGCAGCTGATGCACCGCTCGAACAGGAACCGCTTGAGCCGGCCGAGCACGTGCACCTGGATGCGCCAGTGGTGGACGTGGTACTTCCAGCCGTTGTCGACGATCCACGCACGCCCCGCGGCGGGGTCCTCGGGCGTCGAGCGTTCGGGGATGTACTTGAGCCACGGCGTGATCCGGGCGCGCCAGCGCGGCATCGAGTCGGCACGGCGGCCGTGCTTGCACACCTCGCCCATGTCGCGGCCGCCTGGCTCGACGTGCCAGACCGTCGCGAAGCGTGCGAGGGCGTACTCGCGGCCGGCGAGGCGCAGGTGCCAGCCACACGGCCGCCACCACCGGTACACCGGCTCGCCGAGGTTCGCGGCGTTGGTGCGCCGGTCACGGTAGAAGCCCCACCGGCGGGTCGACCGGTAGTTCTCGCGCCAGGACTTGCGGACCGGGAACGGCATCGGGATCTCGTGCGCGACGACCATCGGGTCATGCACGGCTGTGCTCCTCTCGGAGGACGGAGAGCTCGAGGCCGGTGAGGACGAGGACGTCGTGGTCGGGGTACGCGGCCCTGACCCGCTCGCGGATGTCGTTCCGCTCCGCGGGCCTGAGGCCGGCCGGTGCCGTGATGACGAGGCGGTCGCCCGGCTCGAGGCGCAGGATCCGCACGGACTCGAATTCGACCGCGGCCAGCGGGCCGGGGGCCTCGTCGACCACCTCGGCGAACGTCGTCTCGTGGCAGCCGCACGGCGTGCAGGGGAGTCCGATGACGGCGAGCATCTCGGCGACGCGGCTCACGTACGTCTCGTGGTCACGGGTCGCCATGGCCAGGCGCTGGCGGATCTCCTCGCGTCGGTCGGCGTGCTCGACGTAGAAGTCGATCGTCGTGCGCAGCGTGGCCCAGTCGCCGGCCTGCCAGTCGTAGCCAGGGAGGACCTCGCCGTACTGGGCGCACATCGACTCGACGCGGGGGTGGATGAGGAACCCGCCCCTACCCCACGTCTCGGGGACGCGGTCCGACCAGTAGGGGACGTCGGGTGCGGTGAGGCACGAGTCGCCGACCCAGACGGGGACGCTGGCGAGCACGCGGTTGAGCGCGAGCCCCGTCACGCGCGGGGTCGCGCTGCCGCCGATGTGGATGAACCGGTCGCCGTAGGTCGCGCGAAGCCAGGCGACGAGCTGCGGGCGGTGGGGCCACTCGGGGTGGTAGCCGTCACTGCCGGCGAACCCGACGAGGTACTGACCGTCGGCGAGGTTCGCCAGGACGTCGACGGGCAGCGACGGGTACCGCTCGTCGCTCGGATCGGGCGGATCACCAGCCCAGCGGATCGGCCCGATGTCGATCGCCTCGCCGTGTTTCACCCCCGGCGGCAGCCAGTGGTGGTTCACGCCGTCACGGGCGAACTCGTCCTGGTGGCCGCCGTCGGCGGTGAACACGTGCGCCACCCGGAACATCGGGTGCTCACGCGGCAACTCGGACCGCTGCGGGCCCTGGTCCTTCGGCGACGCGAGGCCGTAGAACAGGTCGAGGTGGATCGATGCGGTCGGGACGCCGGCTCGTTCGCATGCGCGCCACAGGTCGAGCACTCGTTCCGGGTCGGGGTACGAGCCCTGCGTCATCGTGTGGAGCACCAGGTCGGCCGACAGGGCCCGGTCGTAGACGGGTCCGAACGCACCGGCGGCGAACGCCCGGGTGAACTCGCGTTCCTGGAGCCGGTCGACCTCCCAGCCCAGGTGCTCGAACGCCTGGCGGACGTCGTTCTCGGTGGAGTGGGCCGGCTCGAAGTTGCCGACGTACAGGACCCTCATGAGGCTGCCTCCGGGGTGAAGACGCGGTTCCACGGCTCGCCCTCAGCAGGGAGGTGTCGTTCGAGCCACGCGGCGACGGCGGCGTTGGCATAGTCCTGGGAGTCCCACAGGCCGATGGGGAGACGCTGGTCGGCGTCGGTCACGACCATGGCGGCCCAGAGGTCCGGTGCGTGGAGTGGGACGACCCTGGCCTGGTGTTCATCGGAGAGGTTCCCGGCCCGTACCTGGGCGTCGAGCACGCTGGTCACGTCCTCGAGCTCGACGGCCACGAGGCGGTCCAGGTCGACCCAGGTGCGTTCGTCCGGGGAGAGGGCCATCCGCATCAGTGGCGGACTCTAGCGCATTGGCAGACCGATTGCTAGTACGTTGGCAGTCTTACCCGCCGCAGCCGCATCCGCCGGCCATGACGGCCCACTGGTCGCCGCCCACCATGGTGAGCTGCCAGGCGTCGGCGCCGATGCCTTCGATGGTCTCGACGATCCCGGTGGCGAGCGTCTCGCCGGACTGCTGGTCGAACACGATCGCGGTCATCGTGTCGGCGTCGAACCGGAAGGTGCGCCGGCCGAGCCGGAGGCGCCGTTCGCGTGCGGGCTTGTAGACGTTGACGCGGGCGCGGGTGTCGACGCGGGGGAGGCCGAGCGTGTCGATCGCCATGGACGAGCACGGTACGACCGGGCTCGGGGTCCCTCAGGGACCGGGTCTACGCGACGTCGGGCCGGTGCTCCAGCAGGCGTTGGTACGCGTCGGCGGCGGCTTGGTGGCCGCCGGCGACGGCGATGACGGTGGCGGCCCAGTGGAGCTCGCTCACGAACCGGCCGGGCTCGGTGAACTCGGTCTCGTTGAGTTGGGCCCAGGCGACGAGGGTGTTGAGCAGGTAGGGCACGTCGTCGGACCGTAGGTCGAAGCCCGCGGCGGCGGCGCGTCGGCGCAGCTCGGCGGCGGCCTGGTCGAGGCGGGCGGTCATGTCTGGGGTCCACGGCACCGCCCGTCATGCTAGCCACCTAGAAACCAGGCTGGCAGCGGCGGGGTGGTGGGGGATCCGTGGCGATGTTATCGGCGCCGATCCCCCATCAGAGGCGGGCGCCGTCCATCTGGGCGGCCGACGTCGTCGTCGGCTTCCCGTGGATCAGCCGTCCCTGGAGCCAGTTGAACGCGTGGGCGCCGGCGTCGACCTGGTCGTCGTGGTCGTGGGTGTCCTCGACGGTGAACGCCTCGAGCTCGGCGAGGAAGTCCTTCACCCAGGCGTCCCACGTCGGCTGGCCGTCCCAGTCGCGTTCGACGATCTCGACGAGCATGTTCTCCATCGCGCCGGCGAGGCCCTCGGCCCGTTCGGGCTTCGACGACGACGCGGGGATCTTCTTGGCGTTGAACCCGGCGAGCGTGTCGTGCACCCACGCGTAGGCACGGTCGCGGCCGTGGGGCCCGGGTTCCTGCTCGACGCCGACGGTGATCCGCCCGCCGTAGCGGGCGTGGTCGGCGATCGCCGTCTGGCGGATCCGGTTCTTCACCGTGCCCGCCGCGCCGCGGAAGCGGACCACGTCCTCGATCCGGTACACCTTGCGGGTCAGGTGCACGGCCATGAGCACGCCGACGGTCCAGTCCGGGTCGTTGTCGCCGGTCGGTTCGGTCGCCGCGGTGTCCCACATGCGGATCCGAATCACCTGCGGGTCGTCGGCCGGAAACGGTGCCGGCACCATCAGCGGCGTACCGTCCGGCCGGTTGCGGGCCATCCACTCGAACGCCCGGAACACGCCACCGGAGCGGAGGTGCACGTCGTGCTGGGCCTCGACGAGGAACGTCGTCTTGCCCCACTCCGAGATCTGCTCGGTCACCCGCTGGAGGTCCTGCCCCTGCCACGTCGGGGTACCGCCGACGGCGACCCACCGGGTGCGGCGGGCCTCGTCCTGCTCGTCGACTTGCTGCTCGAGCTGGAGGTCCCGAACCGCGGGGATCGGCCCCGAGATCTTCGCTGTGGTGAGCAGGTCGCCGGACTCGACATCGCGGGCGATGCCGGCGATGCGGGCGAACACACCGTTGGGGATCACCAGGTTCTGCAATCCGAGGATCACGCAGTGCCGGGCCCCGGTCGGGAGCACCGAGCGGGTCAGTCGGGTGAGCTTCGACTTGGTCACCTTCGGACTGTCGGTGGCGTCGTCGAGGTCGTCGAGCACGATGATGTCGGGTCGGGCGTCGCCGACCTTGGCGCCACGGATCGACTGGTTGAGACCGACGGCGTCGATCGTGAACCCGCTGTCCGTGGTGAGCCGGTTGTCGCGCCACGACGTCTGGTTGCCGAACTTGCCTCGCTTCGGGGTGCCGACCTCCGGGTACATCGACGCGAACGGCTCGGACTCGAGCAGCTCCCCGATGTTCTCCACATGCTTGACCGCCAGGTCGACGGTCCCCGACACGTACAGGGCGTAGACCCGCCGTCGGCGGGCAGCCAACGCCGAGATCGCCACCTCGGCGAGGGTGCTGTTGTGCGTCGGGATCATCGCCTCGCCCGCGAGGAACATCCCTGCCGGCGAGGCGACCGTGATGCACTGCACGGGTTGCGGGAAGGCCGTCTCCAGCCGTTCCAGCGAGTGGAGCCTCCCGGACCACGGATGTGCACGCTGGGCCCGTTCTCGGACCAGGTCGGCCTTGCGCTTGAGCCCGAAAACCCCGGGTTCGATCCCGCCGATCAGGAGCCGCCAGAAAGGCCCGCAGTCCTTGCCGTACAGGCGGGCCCGCGTCTCGGTGACGGTCACGCGGTACCCGAGTGACCTGGCGAGCTCGGCGACGCCGTCGGCGAGGATGCGGCGGTTGGTCCCGAACTCGGCTGCGCGCCCGCCGGCGGCGCTGCCGTCGGTGTCCAGCAGGCCCCGCAGGAGGTCGCGGCGCTGAGGTTCGCTCGCCCTCAGGTACGCGGCCGGGATGTGCTTGTTACCGAGCACGCCGAGAGCCATGAGCGCTGGCCGCGCGTCGATGCGGATGCTCACCACGCCGTTCGGCCGGTCGACGACCTTGCACTCGACGCGTTCTTCGAGGAGATGCACCATGGCGTCCCGGTCCTCACCGCCAGCCGTGATGATCGGCTGGGCCGTGGTTCCGTCGCCGAGCCAGGCGCCGAGCACGTATGGGTCCAGGGGCAGATCGACCGGAGTGCATGCAAGCGGACCTGCGACCGGGATCGCGTACAGGTGCTCGCGCTTGCCGTCGGGGCCGCATGTCAACTGCGTGTCGCGAAGGGTCGCGGTCGTGGTGATCCAGGCCCGCCGCCTCACCTGCCCCCGGTCCACCCTCGCTCGGAGCGGGTCGTTCAGCGGGCGGCCCGTCCGTCGACGCTCGGCGTGAGCTGAACAGAGAGCGCCCCTCCTCGCACTCGCCGCGCAGCCCTCGATCGCGCACGGGGTGTGTCGGTCGGGCCACTCGTCGACCGCCCAGTCCACCAATGTGGGGAGCGCCCGACGCGCGTCTCGATCGAGAACCGCCCACCGGTGCTCGAGCGACGCGACCAGCGTCGCACCGTTGGCGAAGACCACCCGCTCGCTTGGCTGGATGCTGATGCCGCTCACCGCCACGACACACGTCGGCTGGCCCAGATGATCGAACACGGTGTCGCCCGGCCGAATGGCACCCATCGTCGTCCAGCCGGACGGCGTGGGAATCGGCGTGTCCACCGCGAGCGCCTTGCCCGACCCTCGGGCCCAGAGCCCGACGAACGGCTCGATGCGTTCGCCGGCCTCGATGCTCCACACCCAGGACCACAGGTCGTGATGGTGGGGGGCGAACTCCGTATCGAAGTGCCGGGGATGGAAGTACTGGCACCAGATCTCGTAGTCGCCCTCGAGCTCCTCGGCGAACAGGGCGACGATCGCATCGATCTCGTCGGCGGAGCGCGCCTGGGCGATGGCTTCCTCGTACGCGTCGAAGTCGATCGCGACGCTCAGGTCAGGCCTTCCCGCCGTTCACCACGCTGAGCCGCGCCCGGGCGTCCCGCACTGCGGCGACTGCCTGCTCGCGCCGGTCCTCGACCGTGTGGTGGTGGGCCACCGTCTCGGACGCCACACCGAGCGCCATCGACTCGAGCTTCACGCCCACCTCGATCGCCCGCAGCGCCACGGCCGGGGTCATCTCCCCCGCCATCAGGGCCCGGATCCGCTGGATGCCCTTGGTCTGGAGCACCCGGCCTTCGAGCAGCACCCGCTTACGCATCTCCTTCTGCTCGTCGACGAGCTCGACGAGGGCGAGCTCGTCGACGTACTCGTCGAACGCTGCGGCACGGTCACGCCACCGGTACTTGACCGACCAGCGTTTGCATTGGTGGAGTTGCGGTTCGGTGACCTGGTCGTCGTCGGTGTGGCCGTAGTGGATGCGGGCGGCGCCTTTGAGGGTGCGTCGGATGCCGAGGCCCCGGTACTCGGTGAACGCTTCCCAGGCCTTGGGGGTTTCGTCGTCGAGGCGTTCCCAGAGGGGCCGCGCGAGCGCGCCGTTGGGGCCGTCGTCGAGGTACGGGTCGGGTGCGGTGGCCATGACGCAGGTGATGCTAGCGCACTAGCAGTTCCCCGTACAGGGGACCGTGGTCGGCGTGCGGCACGCGCGCGCATCGTTTCGGCATCCCGGCGAGTCCTCGCCCGGGCGGGGCTCCCGGAACCCGGCGCTGCTGCCGTCAGGGTTCTTCCGGCTCGGGCTGGGCGAGGCGGTCGGCGGGTGGCGGTCGCATTCCCCGCACGACGGTGAGGGGGAAGTCGGCGGCGGTCAGGATCCGCTCGTCGCCGACGGGGACGGCCTCGAGGAGGGCGACCGACACACCCCACACGTCGTGCGCACCGACGTCGCGCTCGGCGGTGCGGAGCGGGACCACGCGGATGGCCCATTGCTCCGGCTCGGCGTCGACGTAGGAGCAGTGCATCTCGGTGACGAACTCGCCGGATTCCCCGAGGCAGTCGAGTGGGCGGGCGTCGTACGGAGTATCCACCACCACGATCTGGGGCGTCGGGTGCTCCCCCACGTAGGCAGCGAACAGGTAGTCGCGGCTCACCGGTGCGCGGTCAGCGTCGTGTGCTTGCCGTCCGGCCGCCTGCCTTCGTGAACCCACGGGGTGACGAGCGACCAGGTCGTGCCGTCCGGCCCGACGATCTCGACCGTGATGGTGCGCTCCTTCGGGGGGCTGACCCTCGTGGTGGGGTCGAGCACCTCCCAGGAGTCGAGCGGATCTGCGGGTTCGTCGTCGAGCGCGAGGGTGGCGCTCTGGGGGCGGGTCGCGAGTGCGGCTTCGGCGGCGAGGGCCCTGCGCTTCCAGTCGTCCAGCGTGTCGGTCTTGGCCATGGTGCTCCTATCCGACGAGGGCTCGGGCGTCGTCGATGTTCTCGAAGACCCACTCCTGGATGGCGTCGGCGAGCGAGGCGGGCAGGCCGCCGTTGTCCTTCGGTCGGTGCGTGTCGGCGGCCGGCGTGGCCTTGTCGTAGATCCAGTCCTCGTGCATCCACTCGGGCTGCCAGGCCTCCTGGTATGACTCGTAGGTGTCGCCCGACGCGAGCAGCTCGTTGGTCTCGCGGTCTCGGATCTCCCACCGGTCGCCCTGGATTTGGCCGCCCGTGACGGTGCGGCTGCCGCCGACCCGTTCGGCGAGCTCGACCGCACGGACCTGACGGTCGTGCTCGTCGCTCCAGCGCACCCATCCTGCAGCGAGGTTCCGTACTGCTTGGCCGAGGGCGGCGTCTTCCACGGTTGTCCTCCTGGTCCCGGGGAGCACAGATCCTGCCACGATCACGGGGTTGCGATCCACGGATGGTCGTAGGGGATCGGACAGCCGGTGATCGGGTCGATCGAGATCGCCGTCGTGCCGGGGGGCGGGAGGGGGCAGCCGTCGGGGAGCTCGATCCACTGGTTCGGGTCGAGGTTGATGACGCCGGGAGGCGGCGGTGGTGGGGTGGGTCCGCACGCGGCGAGCGCGAGGCCGACGGCGAGGATCCCTGCGAGTGTGGTCATGCGGGTGGGTTGGTTCATGGTGGGGCTCCTTCGGTTGGTGGCGTTCACGGCCACCGGACGAGGCTCTGTGTCGACGGCACGTACAGCGGATGGCGGGGGGCGCCGTGCTTCGTCGTGCCGAGGCATCGGGGGAGATGGCCGGCGTCGGCCGCTGCCTGGGTGACCGGCCCCCACGCGGTCGGTGTCACCATCGTGTTGGCACCCCACGCGCAGACGACATGGGCTACCTCGGGGTCGGTCGTCCACCGGCGGATCGTCGCCTCGTTGTCCGGGCCGACCGGGTCCAGGGCGGTGCGCAGCTCGGCCGGGTCGGTTGCCCGCCAGGCGAACAGGTTCACGACGACCATCCCACCGGCGCGTTCGTTGCGGGAGAACGCCCGGCACCGTCGGATGGTCGGGTCGTCGTCGGCCGCGTCGGCGGTGGACGGGTTGAGCATGACCCAGAGGACGAGCGGCCCGGCCCCCCAGATGCGGACGAGGTCGTAGCGGTATTGCCCGTCGGGGGAGATGGTGGCGTTGGTGTATTCGGCTTCGAGGCCGGGGAACGTCACGAGGGCTGGGTGGCGTCGAACAGCAGGCGGTTCGCCCATGCGGCCATGGCCGAACGGGCGAAGTCCTCCAGCACCTCGGCCGAGTCGAACTCGAGGACCGTGTCGTGGGTGCCGTCGCGTGACGTCACGAAGATGTCGCCCTCGGGGGTGATGCCCGCCTGGTGGATGCTCGACAGGTGCACCACCGTCTGGGTCGCCGGCTCGTTCTCCCGCAGGAGCACGGTCACGGCCGGACGCCGATCAACGCAGCAGCGAAGACGACGATGCCGGCGACCGCCAGCAGGTTGCACGCCGTCTCCCGGGCCAGGTTCTTCATCCTCATGAGCGGATTCTAACCCGCTAGCACCCTGTGGCGCAAGGGGGTTAGCAGTTGCGTCGGAGGTACTCGGCGGCGAGGAGCTTGACCCGGTCGTGGTTCTCCACGGCCTCCGTGAGCAGCGGCCGGTCCGGGTGGATGATCCCATCAGATTGTCGACGTTTCACGCCGAGAACCTCGGTGATGACCGGGTCGGATCCAGAGTCCGCCACCAGGTAGTACGCCACGACCGGCTCGTCCTGGCCGTCACGATGAAGGCGGCCGATGCAGTTGCCGACGATCGCGACCTTGCCTTTGCGGCGGACGACGATCGTGGAGAGGGCGTTCTCGACGCACCAGACCCGCTCATCCGGGAGGGTCGGCGTGCGGGTCAGGTTGGCCTTGCCGTGACCGCCGACCGACCGCGCGGGGCCCCACTTCGTGTGCAGCGTCCAGTGTGGCTTCCCTGCCGGGGTCGGCCGGACGGACAGGTTGGCGCGCCATCCTCGCCGCACGAGGAGCGACTGCAAGCGGTCGGCGAACAGCCGCCGTCCGATGCCGATGTGGTAGCTGCGCTGCGTCCAGTCCTGGCCGCGCTGCTTGTTGCCGTCGCCCTGGTGGACGGCTTCCATGAACACGGCGACCTGATCGGCCGTCATGGCGTCGAGGAGCGGCGAGAGATCCTTGTCGAGATAGTCTGCGAAGGGTTCCCATCCTCGCCCGGCCCGGGTGTGCGACCGCCGCTTCGGGATGGTGTAGATCAGCCGTGGCGTCGTTCCGAACGCTGTCGGAGTGCTCTGCACGTTGACGGACCAGGCGAAGCCGCAGGCATCGAGAACCCGGACGATCTCCTCGTTGTGAGGGGAGCCCGAGGACTGGCAGATGGTCACCTGGCGCGCTCGCGGGTTCAGGTTGCCGTCGGTGATCCACCAGCCGAGGAATCGCAGCTCGTCGTCGGTGAGCGGGACTCCCGGCACGTCGCTCTCGAAGCCTGCGACGGGGACCGTGTACCACTGGGTCCGTGCCGCCAGGCGCTCGGCGATCTCCACGTGCCAGCCGGTGGTCTTGCGATGACCCTTGCCGTACGTGTGGCGGTGCACCATCCGGTGGCCGCCCGTAACCCTGAGGTCCAGCGAGGCGGAACGCAACTCGTAGATGTGTTCGGCAGCCCCCACCGGCCGATCGACGATCCGCACCGCGGGCTCCCAACGGATCTCGTCCGTCGCCAGGTCGAACGCAGCGACGTCGTCGCCGATCTCGATCTCGCCCCGTCCCCGCCACCCAGCACGGGTCAGGATCTCCGTGTCCGCCGAGATGCACTGTTCGTGGACGCCGGGGGACCAGTCGAGCTCGCCGAACACGCAGACGTGGGCCCGTTCCTGGAGGCCGTCGAGGCCGGCGCCGGCGCGCAGCGACATGATCAGCAGGTTGGTGTCTCCGGCCATGAACGCCTCGGTGGCGTGGCGCTTCTGGGGGATCGACTCGGACCCGGTGAAGAACGCGGGGGAGTGCGCAGCAAGCTGGTGCTTCCAGGTGTCGTAGACGTCGTGGTGCCAGCCGAACAGCACGACCGGTTCGCCCGTCTCGAGCAGCATGCTCGTGAACGCGGCGACGGTCTTCGCCTTCGCCATCCCGGTGGCATGGCGGAGCCGCCAGTCGAGGTCCCCGGCCGCGCGCCACAGGTCGGTGTTCGTCCCCTCCCGGGCGAGGATCTGGCGGGCCAGGGCCTCGGCGCCGTCGGCTTCGGCGGCGAGGACGTCGTCGTCGACGTCGACGGTGTGCACGATCCGCTGCACCTCGGGAAGCTCGCGGCGCACCTCGACACGGGTGCGTCGCACCATCAGTCCCTCGTCTCGCAGGTAGGAGCCGAGCGCCGCAGGGTCCTTCACCCGCAGCTTGCCGTAATCGCCGACGCACCACTCGCGGGAGAACTCGTCCCTGGCGCCGAGCGCATCGCGGTCGAGGACACCGATCACGTTGTGGATCTCGCCGCCGTAGTTGTACACGGGGGTGGCGGTCAGGCCGACCCGGAACCGGGCCTTCTCGGCGATCGCCACGGCGGCGTTGTGCTTTTCGGAAGCGCCGCGGCGCAGCTCCTGCGCCTCGTCGAAGATGACCGTCCGGACGTTGCCGGCCAGGTGGTAGCGCCAGCCGGCGAGCTTGGCGTAGTTCACGATCAGCACGTCGGCGGTCACCTCGTACGGCTGGCCTCGCTTGATCACATGGCCGGTCAACCACGGCAGGGCCCGGTTGAGTTCGGCGAGCCACTGGGCCGGGAGGTGCGTCAGGGTGACGACGAGGGCGGGAAGCGCCTCGGGGTCGCGCAACACCAGCAGCGACGTGATCGTCTTCCCGAGGCCGAGTTCGTCGGCGACGAGAAGCCGTCCGGTGCGCCGGACGATCTCGGCGGCGGCAGTCTGGTAGTCCCGAGGGGTGATCGCCGGCTCGCGGAGGGCCGACGGGGGGACGTAGCCGTCGAGGATCCGGGCCACCTCGTCGCGGGTGTCCGAGTGCTCGGACGCCCGGGCCGCGAGGCGGGCCGCGGTCGTCGGGTCCATCTCCAGCGGCCAGCGGGCCAGGATCCAGTCGAGGTCCGCCGCGGTCTCGGGTGTGTCGACCAGGGCGACGATGCCGTGCGACGTCGACGCCCGCGGGAAGATCCGCCGTAGGCGCACCATTACGTGCGGTTCGGCCTTCACCGCCCACATCGGGCGGGTCATGTCCGGGTGGAACGACGGGTCCCGCCACATCAGCGTGCCGTACGTCCTCATGGCCGGCCCATCACCAGCACGCCGACGCGCTTCCCGGCGAGCGGCCCGGCCAGCGCGCGGTGGGCGGCTCTCGTCGTGACGAGCAGCACCTCGTCGACCGCGTCGCACTCGAGGTACCGGACGAGCTGGCGTCGCACCGCCGCCGGCGCGCCGTCGACCTTCACCTCGATGCCGACCCGGTCGACGAGGAAGTCGATCCGACAGCCCGGGCCCAGCATCACTTCGGCGGTCGCGGGGATGCCGGCGCGCTCGAAGATCCCGGCGAGCGCCTCTTGGAGCTCGCGTTCGTCGCGGTGCGTGGTCTCGTAGCGCCGCAGCGAGGCGGCCACCGTCTCGGCGTCCATGTGCTAGCCCGCTAGGGGACTGCTAACGCGTTTCACGTGGAACCGGATCACGTGGCGCCTTCCCGCTCCGCCTTCTCGCGGATCGCCTCGACGGTCCACGACCCCACCGAGATCTCCCGTTGGGCGGCGGCACGCTTGGCGAGGGCGTGCACCTCGTGGTCGGGCACGTTGATCACCCGCACACCACGGTCCTGACGTTGGCCGAGCGTCGGCGCGATGCCACGCCACTCGCGGGCGATGAACGCGCGTAACGTCCCCGGCGTCAGCGGGTCGAGCTTGACGAGCCGTTCGACCACGCCGGGTTGCTGGCCCAGCGCGATGGGGAACTCCTGGGCGACCGAGTACCGCAACATCCCCGTGTGCACCGCGTCGCGCAGCACCTTCGGTAGATCGAGCAGCTTGAGCCGGTCGTACACCCAGCCCTCGCTGCGATGCACCGACCGGGCCACCTGTGCCCGGGTGGCCCCGAGCTCGATGAGACGCTGGAAGGCGTAGCCCTCGTCGACCGGGCTCATCTCGCGCCGCTGGAGGTTCTCCTCGATCTGGATGATGAGCCGTTCACGTTCGCCCGGCCGGGCCCGGACCTTGCACTCCATCTCGGTGAGGCCGACGATGCGCGCCGCGGTGTAGCGACGCGGTGCCGGCCTCGTTCGGCCACACGGTGATCGCCTGGAGGACACCGTGCTCGCGGATCGACTCGACGAGGTCGTCGATGTCCTGGGCGACGTCCCGGATGTTCGGGCCGAGCTCGAGCTGGTCGATCGGGATCGTCGCGAACTTCGGCTTGCTCACCGCTTCCTCCGTCCCACGGCGCTGACCACCCGCGCGACGTTGCCGATCGGCATGTCCGGCCCGTGGCCGGCCCACGCCCGGTCCTCCTCGGTCTCGCCGCCCCACACGCCGTACTCGCGGTTGCGGCGTGCGTACTGGCGGCACGGCTTCTTCACCGGGCAGATCGAGCAGTAGTAGAGCGCCGACATCTCCCGCACCGTGGCGGTCTCGGGACGCTCGCCCGGCGGCGAGAAGAACAGGTGCTCCTCGCCCTTGCATGCGGCGCGCGTCTTCCACGGCATCGGGTCGTAGCGGCGGCCGTCCCCAAGGCTGCGCAGCAGCTCGAGGAGGCTGGGGTCCTCCGCCGGTTCGGCATCGGGCTCGTCGGTATCGACGTCGACGTCGGTCATTCCGGGAGCCGGGCACGCCAGCGTGCGGTCTGGTCGTCGCAGAACCGTGCGATGTCGGTGAGACAGCCGGCGTTGTAGAGCGTCGCCGGGTCCGGGTGGAACGTGTAGCACCGCCACCGCGGGTAGAACGCGATGCGGCCGAGTGGCGTCCCCGACGTCGACGCCACCGACCACTGGCGGGTCTTGCGGCCAAGCGGCTTCGGCAGCTCCGTGAACACGATGTACGAGCCACCCATCAGCGGATCGCCTCCATCAGCTCGTCCGAGGCGCGCATCCCCGTCGTGTTCCCGCCGACGATCAGCTCGGCGGTGCGGAGCGACGACAGGTTGTTGCGGAAGCCGCCCGACCAGCCGTAGCCGAGCGTTTCGGCAAGGTCGGGCCCGACGATCTCGGTCGGGTAGATGTCCACCAGGTGCGCGAGGATGCGCGCCTCGGGACCAGAGACCTTGGCGAGCCACCAGTCGAGGAGCGCACGACCGCGGGGCAGCGCGTCGTAGTGCCCGAGTTCACGCCGGCCGTCGGCGGTGATGCGCATCGTCTCCTGGTTGCCGCCGACGATCAGCGCGCGAGAGCGGAGCGACGAGAGGATGTTGCGGAACCCTCCGGACCACGTGTAGCCGGCCATGGCGCAGAGCTGGCGGCGGTTGCGCCCATCGGGGAACTGGGCGAGGACCGTGAGCACCTTGCGGTCGGGGCCGCTCAGCGTGTCGCCGCCGGCGGCCGGGCGCTCGGGGCGGGGCTTCGCCGGCTCACGCTCGGCCGGGGGCCGAGGCACGATCGGCGGCCTGGGCGTCGGGGCCGCAGGGATCGGCGGGAGGTCGACGACCTCGGCCAGCGCGTCCGTGATCAGCGCGCCGAGGTCCGCGGCGGTGATGCGCGCCCGGCGGAGCACGTCGAGGATCGGGTCGGGGACGTACGCCACCGGCACCTCCACGGTGACCTCGATCCGCTCCGGCTCGATGTCGGGCCGTGCCGCGAGCTCGCGTTCGAGATCCCGGATCCGGGCGTCGCGCTCGCGGACGAGCCGCTGAAGCTTCGCCGGATCCTCCGCGTCAGCACGAGCGATCGTCTCGGCCATCGACGCCTTAAGCGCGGCGACGTCGACCTCGGCCAACGCGCTCGGTTCGACACGTTCCTCGCCGAGCTTCGGTGTCGCCGAGCTGTTGAACGTGTGCCGCTCCCGGATCCGGACCCGGTCGAACAGTGCCTCGCCCGGCTCCCACAGCCACGCCTCGCCCAGCGCGAGGGACGCCATCGAGTCGAGCAGCGCCGCACGCTGCTCGGGCGTGCCAGCCCGCCGAATGTAGTTCTTGTCGACGGCGTCCTGATCGTTGCCGGCGACGAGCCGCAGCATGATCAGCAGGTCGAGCTGCGTGAGCACGCTCTTGTTGACGAGCGCCGGCCGCTGCGAGATCAGCGTCGTGCCCAGCCCACGGATGCCGCCGCGGCGCACGATCGACTGGAACGCGCCGAGCATCCGCTGGTCGCCCGTCTCCTTCTCCTGGGGGACGAACATGTCGGCTTCGTCGATGAACAGGTGTAGGGGCACGCCACGGCCAGGCTGCGCCTTGAGGCGGTACAGGGTCTCGCCGAACTCGGCGGCGAAGTCGCGTTCGGCGGCACGCGACTCGAACAGCGACAGATCGAGGACGTACCAGGCGGGATGCTCGACGACGAGGCGGGCGACCGCCTTCCCGTCTGACCGGTCGAGAGGCACGTCGCCGTGCAGGCCGCCGAGGACGAACACGGGCAGGCCCGGGCCATCACCGTCGGCACTGGACCGGAGACCCCACCAGGCGCCGGTCGGGTCGAGCGCGACCCACGGGATCCCTGCGTCGACGAACTCCTCGGCGATCACGGAGGCCGTGTACGTCTTGCCCTTGCGGCGCTGCGCGACGATGCCGACGGTCTTGGTGACGAGGTCGTCGGCGAGCTCGAGGTCGGGGGCGAGACGGAGGGTCACGACAGCATCTCGAGCGCGTGGGCGTACTTGGCGATGAGCCGTTCCCGCGTCTGCATTCCGAGCATGGCGAGCCGCCGGACGTTGGTGTTGTCGGCGATGTCGGCGAGCTTGACCGCGAGCGCGGTCGGGTTCGCTCGCACCCGCTCGTAGTACGTGTCGGCTCGGGACCCCTTCTCGCCTTCGCGGCGGGAGATCGCGACGACGGCCTCGATGACCTCCCCAGTGAAGACGTTGCCCGCCCCGAACGCGGCGAGGTCGTCTTCGGTCAGCGCGGTGTCCTCGACGACGTCGTGGAGCCACGCGACGATCCCCTCGGTGCTGCCGGCCGGGAACGCCTCGGCCACGCGAGCGACATGCTCGATGTACGGCTCGCCGGCCTGGTCGATCGCCCCGGCGTGCGCGCCCAGCGCGATGCCGCGCGCGGCCCACCAGGCGCGGAGTGCCCGATCCTCGGTCACGGCATCCTGCCGATCGCGTCGAGGGCCGGCACGAGGCTCCGGCAGTAGCGGGTCAGCCCCTCACGCCCGGTGTCCCATGCCGCCTCGTAGACCTCCATGCCGATCTGGTTCTGCAGATCGGACGGGAGCAGGTCGACGGGGATCCCCGACGCCGCGAGGTACGGGAGGAAGCCGAGGCCGTACAGAACGTCGACCCCCAGCGCCTCGACGCCATCGTCGAACCGCTCACGCCACTCCGGCGCGCGCCGACGCATCGACGCCGCGACCTCCTCGGGTCGGCGGAGCCGGTCGGGTACGTACTCGGACCTGATGGTCACGACGTGCCCCGGGCGGGCCGGTGCTCGGCGCGCCACGCCTCCATCGCGTCGGCGCAGTCGAGGGCTTCGACGAGCTGG
>ERZ869929.53-NODE-53-length-57591-cov-10.895978_pt1 | contig 57591 bp, 83 predicted proteins | sample MGYA00579312_ERZ869929 | MGnify/ENA primary metagenome ERZ869929 (study PRJEB32216, sample SAMN09231818) | wastewater metagenome | place: USA: Maryland | collected 2016-08-09 | study: EMG produced TPA metagenomics assembly of the PRJNA472060 data set (Reclaimed... | reverse complement strand
GCTATATTCGGTCATTCCCTAGATTCTCCAATATTTCCGCTTCGCTCAACTGATCGATCTGTTGAAAGGTTTTACCAAGTCCGCAATCTTCCCAGAGCGCCGCGCGCCCACGCTTGAGCGCCCATTGGGTCAAGTCGCGCTGGAATGGCATCAGTTTCGGGTGAAGCGGTAGAACTGGCTCAAATCCAACGGGATCGAAGCGCGTTACCTTGCGTTTTAAGAATTCGCTATATTCGGTCATTCCCTAGATTCTCCAATATTTCCGCTTCGCTCAACTGATCCGACCACCAGAGCACGAGCATGTCCTCGTGGGGTTCGCCTGCCATGATCTGCGCTAGCGCAGTGGCAGCTTCGGCGCGGTGCTCGGCTGCGGTCATGGGGTCAGCCATTAGTAACCGCTTTCCATTGGGGTTGCGACGGGTCTAGCGACGGCGTTTCGTAACACAAGACGGCATTCAAAAAGCAACTCTCATCGCCTATCCGAGTGCGGACCTTACCGTGTCTGCCGCAAACGGCGCATACCCATAACTGACCATCTTGAGCAATGTATTCTTGCTCCCAATCTTGGATGTTCTTGATGGGTTCAGCCATTGCCGTCCTCCGCTCGGTGGATCACGGTGGCGTCCTTGGCCCATTCGCGGAACGATGGAACCCACTCCTCATTCCATGCCTTCATTGGAATGCAATCGGAAAATCGACCCTCGAACGTAAAGACCAAAGACATCCCGGTCGCCCTGGTTATCTCAGCGCGGCCTGACCCTTTTACGAACACGTCGCCCGCTCGTGGATCTACCCTTGGATCACGCACCTTGCGCCTCCCGGAGCTTCGCGAGTGCGGCGTCTGCCTTCAGCCATGCGCTTACAAAGCGGGGCGCACCGCTGTAGAAGTCATCCCGCCCCTTCTCGTCCTTGGCGAAGTCTAAAGCCATGATTTCCTTCAACGCTTCGGCTAAGTGGGCAGCGTTGTCGGCGTGTTTATGGAGCGCCTTGCAGGCTTTCGCGTAGGCCCACGCTGTAGGGCGATTCCATTCCGTCCCCTGTTCATCAGTCCACGTCTCAAACTGAACCCCATCCAGGCAAGGCTTTAGTTGCACGATAGCTTCCTGGCAGCGCTTTGCAACATGCGGCATTGCATAGTCATAACCGGAGGTCTCTGTATGTAAGACGGCAAACTCCAGCGCCTCCACCCCGGCCTGGATCGCAGCCGCCTGCCGCTCTGACTTAGCGTATAGCTCCGAAGCTCGCTCAGCGGCTATCTCTCCAGGATCGTTACAACTCGACCACGTGCTCTCTTCTTCGTCCATCCCGAGAGCGGAAAAGATCTCATTCAGCCGTTCTTCGTGAGCATCCCGACTGTTGATGGTCCCAATATGGTCTCGCTCTTCGCGATCCAGATCCTTTCGCGCCTTGGCGAGTTGCTCAATGAGTGTATCGGTGTACTCCTTCAGCCAGTCCGCGCCGCGTGCTAGGTCCTTTTCTGCGCTCGTGATGACAGATTCAAAGACTCCCTCGCCGATCTGCCCATCGGCAAACATCTGGTAGCTCTTGAACGCATTTACACAGACGGCGGCTACGCCTTTAGCCTCCGTCAACTGGGCTTCGAGTTCGCGGATACGCTCGCTTATCAGCCTTCCGGTGTTGAACTCCACTTGTTCACAGCGGTCGTCGTAAAGAACGACCATGCGAAAATCCTTCTCAAACACGACGGGGAGTTCAACTCCAATGTGCTCGCGACACCACGCCTTGATAAGCCCCATCTGGTATTCGCACTCTGCCGGATCGCGGCGACCGTTGGTGCAAACGCGGGCCGTCATAATTCGGACGGCCATGTCGTCGTGATAGAGCATCCTGTGCACCCACGACTTGACGCGCTCCAGCATAGGCAGAATTGGCTTCCCGATTCCTCCATCTTTAGGCCATCCGTGATACTCGGCTAACGTTCCATCGAGATCCACACCAATCCAGCCACGTTCGGCTATTGGTCGTCCAGTTATGTTGTCGCTCACGGCTTCCTCCCTTCTGTCTTGGCCGCATCCCTACGAGCCGAACGATAGCCGTAAAGCCACGCCTGCCGTAGCCATGCTTTAGCAATGGACCTCTTACCGCCTTCGTGGTCCTGCCAGTGCCGCTCCAAGTAAGAAACAAGATCGATTGCGGCTAGGCTTGCGTGTTTATCGGCACGCGCTTGTATGCCGGGATGTTTCACCGCGCACCCGCCTTTCCGAGCGCGGCGAGGATGGCGGCGGAGAGCGTAGCTTTTTCGGCTGTCCAAAACCCTCGCGGCTTGCGAGAATACAAGGAAACTTTCCAAGTTTGATGTTCGCTTGTGCCAACCAACGAGATGACTATGTAACGATCTCCACTGGAACGCCAGTGCTCCACCTCCGTGACAGCATCGGGCTCGGGAGGCGTCACGGATTCTGGGACAGTTGGCCTTTTGACCAGCCCGCAGTGTGCGCCGGGACCGTCCCACGGCTGGCCGCAACGGTCGCAGGTGTTCGACTGCTCTTTCCGCTGGCGTCTGGCTTCCGCGATTTGGGCGTGACGCTTCGCGATGGCCATGTCCAGTCCTTGCGGGTTTCCGCTTTCGAGATAGTTAGCCGCCGTCTTGGCTCCCTCGATCCAAGCCGTATCGCAGAGTTCCTCGGGCAATGTAGACGTCTGCTCCTCGCCTGTCCTGTCATGTTCAACGGCCTTTGTGTCGTCGCCTGTGTACGGTGGCCACTTACGAGCCTTGTTCTTCGCGAGTTTCGCCTGCATCCCGCCTATGAGCGACTCGGGCGCTCCACCGTTTCTCCAGTAGCCGTCGCAGGCCAGCAGGATCACGTCTATCCATTCGCTGAGATCGTCTGGCTTGGCTCGAATCTCGTCCAGTTCCTTGGCGATGTGTTGACAGTTTCCGAGCGCCCGCGAGTTAGGGCCGAATGCTACCAGCGAGAACTCCCGTTGATCCGTGACGAACTGTGCCAACTCTCCTATTAGCTCCTCGCCGGGCGGGGGCGGCAGGGGTTGGCCGCTGTATTCGGCCCACAGGCTTATCCATTTTTCATCTGAAATATGGAATGGATCTGCCATGCGAAAATTCTGCGCGCCGGTATAACCGCGCTCCTTCAACCATTCCAGAAAGTTGAAGATGCTTTGCCCAATACGTTGATTCGGCGCAGACGCTATGTCACGCCAGCCGCTATTCATTGCTCGCCTCCTCTGCCCGCAATGGCGTTCCAGCCTGCCCGATGGACCGCAGATACGTGTCGGCCTGCTGAAGGACTTCCGTATCGGGCTCATACTTCTTCAACTTGCGCTTGAGCCTGCGAACGAACATCGCAAGACAATCTACGCGTGACTTTATCTCGCCCTCTCGTTCCAGCGCGTCGGCCCCGGCGCTACACGCCCCCCGTAACTCATCTGAGGCGTCCTCTCCAAACTTGCTTCGGGTAAAACTACGCAAGCGTTCCGCGTGGCTTAAAGGTTGTATCATTCTGCCCTCCAAATTCGAATTACACACCCCGGCACGTCGAGCGCGTCCGGGTCACTGCCTCCGGCGAAGACTTTGCGGGTGTTGGCAAAGCCGACTACTCGCGCGTCGTCCTCCCATATGCCCGATTCCGTGAGCGCGTCTTCTGTGGATCGCACCAGCTTCGAGAGGTCGGGGGTCGTCGCTGGGTGCGTAATGCGCTTCGGCGCGGACTTTGGCCGCTTGAGGGAAAAGACCATCTCGCAGAAAAGTGGTCCGATAACGGTACCGCCAGGAATGCGATACGGCGCTACCGCCCATTTGACCGCCTCTCGCCACGGCTTTACTTTCTTCGAGGATTCCGCCAGCACCGCATGGCCCCCGCGCATCCCTTTGAAGGACTTGCTGCCTTGCGGCCCTGGTGTGCCGATCACGGTTATGGTGATTGGTTCGCTCATGCGGCTACCTCGCTGTCTTTGCGGGCCGCCCGTAAACCTGCCTCAACATGCCCCAGTTCTTCGGTGAGCCGCTGCAATCGTTCGCGGGCTGAACTGATGGCCTCTGCGACACCGCGCTCATTGCTGAGAAATTTGACCGCCGCGCCTATCTGGCCGTTAAAGTGAACGCTGTAACGGTCGAGACGAACGCCCGATAAGCGTTCAAACTCAGCCACGCGCTCAGTAAGTTCCCGGTATGACTCCAGCACCTTCGCTTCAGTGCTCTTGGCTTGTTTTGCGCCTTCCTCGCGGCCACGCTGTTCAGCCGCCCATAGCTCTTTTTGCATAAGCTTCTGAATGTCCTGAAGTACCGTCTCATCCTCGCAAACGGAGCGCATTAGAGACGCGAAGAACGTCAGGGACGGCGGCTGTGGTTCGGCGGTGAACGGAGCCTGTTTGACGATCTTCGGTGAGCCAGAGCCAACTTCCACAACCCCCCATTGCGCTGGCAATTCTCCCTCTTTGACCATCGCTCTATCGGGAATCGCAATCCACCAGAAATGGCAGTACCGGGCGATCTCTTCGGCTTTCTCCGGCTGCTTCAGTTCCTTGAGCCAATCGGCGCGGGATACTTTAATTTCGAAGCCGTTAAGATGCATACCCCGCGAAGGCCACAGGCCGATTGAGAGGGCATCTGCGGTGCGAGTAGTCGCATTAAATCCGGTAGCGTTGCGGACCTGCCGGAGGAACGCGCACTCCGGCTTACCCCACTTCTTTTGTAGGACCGCCGCAACCATCGCTTCATTCCAGTTTTCGCTCATGCTGCCCACCGTTCTCGCCCAGCCGCCCGACGCTTGCAAAGCGCCGACACAACCGCGCAATACGTCTGCCAGTCTTCCGTGCGGACGATCTCCCGCTCACCGTCTGGCAACGTTGCAAGCAGCACGTGCACTTTGCCGCCATCAAGGTAGTAGTCCAGACGGTTCGCCGGGTCGAGCACCGCGGCGGGTTGGCGCTTAACCAGACGAAAGACGTACAGATCACGCCGCTCGGCCTTGCCCATGTCGCCCCATGAGTGGTCAGCGCAGTACTTCGGCGGTCGCCCTTGCGCGTGTGGCCGTGGCGCGGCGGGGTGTTGGCACTCGGGTATGGCGCACTTCATGCTGTGCCGTCCTTGCGGGCGGCGTTGAGAGCCTGTCGCCAGTCTCGCGCCGCATCGATGGTCTCTCTCCAGTCGGCATCATTGGTCCGCTGTAGCGACGTGGACCGCGTGGGATGCCAACGATTCACAAAGGCATAAAAGAACTCCATCTCATTGAGGCAAGAGAATAAAAACTCAAGCCGCGCCTTGTCCTCGCGCAGCCGGGTAATCTCATCCAGCGCCCACTTGATGGGATACTCCTGTGAGTAGTACTCGGTCTCGACTTGATCGCGTAGCGGGTTACTCATCGCCTTCTCCTTGCAGTGCGGATTCCTCTGCTCGTAGCGGAGTGCCAGCTTGCCCTATGGCTTTAAGGTACGTGTTGGCCTGCCTAATCATCACTGCGTCTGGATCATGCTTTCGTAGCCTTGCATAGAGCCTGCGGACAAACATTGCCAGATTCTCGATCATCATCTTGTGCTGACTGTCGGCAAAGGCGGGCGTAATCAATTCACGTAGCGTTTGCAGTTCCCCCTTCAGCCGCGCGACTTCGGCCTCTGCTGCTTGCTTTGCTTCGATCAGGGATTTGATCGTCTCCGGAAGATCCGCTTTACGTGGGGCTCCCGTAAGCACTTTAAGCCTGTCCAGGAAAGCCAGCGCATCGGTGCGATACTTCATTGCTACTTGGTAAACCGCAGACTCACCGGCTTCCGCACGGTCCGCGCGTGCCTCCGCTGCTTGCCTCAGGCCTAGCTCCTCCTGTGCCAGCGCGAGCGCTCCGTTGTGGCATTCCCGGAGTGCGGAGAGTTCCGCCTCGGCTCGGTTGGCGCGGGCCGTCTCGGCGGCGAGTTGCTGCTCCGTGAGCCCTAATTCCGCTAGAAGTTGGCCACGTAACACTGCACCGTCATTCACTGCGCAACGCCATGCCTCAGCATTCGCAGCACAGGCTTTCCGCAAGTCCTCCCACTCCAGCCGCACCTGCTCGACTGCCGGAGAGGCGAGGGAGGCACTCATCTCTTCTACGAGATAGCGCCACTCGTGAAACCGGCATTCCGGGTCAATCATCTGTCGGCAGGTGTACCCTTCGTGGCAAGTGCAAGGATCGGATAGTTGCGTAATGGCCGCTTCCAGCGCACGCCGCAGGGTTTCGACGACAGCGAGATCGGGCTTCGCGTCCAAAGCGTCGGCTCCGGCATGGAGGGCGTCATTAATCAGGGAGCCGTTCTCAAAATTTAGAGCCAAGTCTCGCAATCTTTCTGTTTGGGTCATCGCCCAAGCCTCCCAAGTTGACGCCGGGACAGAAGCGGTACAGAGCGTTACACCGCAGGGATGCTGCTTCCTGTTGCTTCGCTTTCAGCCACTCCCCGAACTTCATGCCCGTGTCAGCGTGGAGAAACGCTCTGTACCGCTTCTGTCCCGGCGTCAACTTGGGAGGCTTGGGCGATTGCTCACGAACGACCTTCTTTCCCTCTGGCGTAACAGCGCAGTTGTAATACGGGTACGGCGGGGCCTTGGGACGGAAGACGTACATGAGGCCCATCTCCACCAGTTCGCGGCAGGTCGGCTCATCGCCAGTTCCGGCACAAAAGTGATTGCGGTACATCTCGCCTTGGCCGTACTGGTCGAGGCCGAGCGCGTGTTGCAGGATATGCAACTGTGGTTCTGTTAAATTATTCATACGGTTCCTCGAATCGTCCCGGCCCGTCGCGTGGGTCGCCAAACGCAGCGGCGGGCCGGGTCTATCTGTCGCCCTTCTTTCCTAGCGCCTCCCTGAGATCACGGTAGTGCTGGCTGTTGTGTCCACTGAAGCAGTAGACAATCGTGTCTTTGCCGTGTTCGTACATGCGCTGTTGACGATAGCTTTCGGCGCGTTCGCGACTAAAAAACGGCCCAGCGACGATTGCAGCGGGTCCCTTGCGCTTCGTCCGAACAACTGCCCACCACGGATGAGCGGTAATTTCGTTATCGGAATAAGCAAAGAGAAGTGCGCGGGCTTTTTCAAGCGCTGACTCGGATTGCGCAATTTTTGTGCAATTGTTCGCGTCAGCAGCGGCGGTTATCGACGCTTGCTCGACGCTAGATGGCCCGGAATTCGCGCAATTGGCGTTATCGCTAGTTGCGCCACTGGATTTAGGTTCCATCGCGTTAGTTGGCATATCTTATTTTAACTCAGTAACTTGCAAAACGTAACAATCCTGATTGTGAAAGAATTGAGAAACTTTTCTGCGCGCTTGGTGGAATGGCAGACACGCTGGCCTTAGAAGCCAGTTCCCGCAAGGGAGTGGAGGTTCAAGTCCTCTAGCGCGCACCATCATTTCTTGCCTACCTTGGCGTCGAGTCGCCGCGCCGCGTCCATTAAATCCTCTTCGCTGACGATGTTGTAGCGGTCGAATACGCTCCGGGTCTTGTGGCCGCTGATCGCCATTGCTACCACTTCCGGCACGCCAGCACGAACGAGATTACGAACTCCCGAGCGCCTCAGATCGTGAACGAGTAACCCTGGCATACCCGCCGCGGCGCAAGCCGTCGCCCAGGCCCGCTTGAAACTCTTGATGCGTCGCCCGTATCGCTGGAAGATCCATTGGCACTCCGGCCAGTTGGCGTCACGTTCCGCCTTCGCCGCTTTCAGCGTGTCAAGCAGTTCGGTCGCCAGTGGGATCACGCGCCCGCGGTTGTTCTTCGTCTCGCCAGGATTGAGCCGCACGGTGCCCGCGGCTAGGTCTGCCTGCTCCCATCGAAGGCCGAGCATTTCAGCCTTCCGGCATCCGGTGTAATATCCAAAGGTCAGTATCGGCTTGAGTTCAGCGGGCATCGCCTCAAGCACGCGCTCGTACTGTTCCCGTTCCAGGAATCCCGTGCGGACGTTGTTCTCTTTGAGTTTCTCGATCTTCGGCACGCGGGCCACGAGTGGCGGCTCTTGCGCCGCGCCCAGCTTGAACGCCCGCCGCAACAGAGACAGTTCGTGGTTGATCGTCGCATTGGCAATCCCCGCGGCGCGACGTTGGTCGATGTAGCCTTGCGTCCGCGCGCTGCTGAAGTTCGCCGCCTTGACGAATTCCAGTGCGGGCTTCAGATGCTTCGCTATGAGCATCTCAGCCCACCAGAGCGACTTGTGACCGTTCACCCGGTAATCACGGGTCACGAGGTCGAGCAATTCGCCTACGGTCGTCTTCTTGGCGGTTACAGCGGGCCCGGCTTGCCCTTCGGTCAACCGCTGCTTGAGAAGTTTCACTGCTTTCGCGCGATCTTCCGACTTTGAGGATTCGCGGTAGGAGTGCCCGTTCGCGCTCCAATGAATCCACCAACGCTTACCGCGCTGGTACACGTTCCCGGTTCCGTAGTTGTTTCGGCTCATGCCGTCCAGTGTACGGCGAACTGTGAAAGATTGTTCTATTGCGCGTCTATCCATCGGTCGAAGTCCTCCAGTTTTACGAAGACGCGCCGCCCGATCCGCTTGACTACTGACGCCGGGATGGTTTCACTGTTGACCAAGTGGCGAATCGCCGCGGCACTACGCCCGATGCGCTCCCCGGCTTGCTCCATTGTGAGGAGCTTGCGGTTTTCAGCGCTTCCCTGTTGGCGAAGTGCGGCTTGGATCGCATCCTTAACTGCGGCGTTGATGATGGCAGACAGTGGATCGTTGTTCATTTGATAGCCGAAATGGGGATCGTGGACACTAGCGGATGGCCTCCAGGTCTGGTTGTTCGGGAAGGTGCATCTTTGGTCGTCTGCATTCAGGGCAATCGACACGCCCTTCACCGTCACACAGGCAGCAATCATGCTTGTGGCCAAAATGACAACAGCATACGCCGCTCCCAAGGCATTCTCCGCAAGTGACAACGCCTTCGCCGCTGCATTCTATGCAGCCATAGGAGGCTTCAACAACATGTACCAATTCGATCTGAGTTTCATCCCCAAACCGCAACGGCCATTTAAGCTGTTCTCGTGCCTCAGTAGAAGTCATCGGCCAGCCTCCAACTCGGTCCACTCCACAAACGTCGCAATCAGCATCGAGGGATCGTAGCCGCGTTCGTCAAGCAGGCGCGTCATCCGCAAGAGTTCATCGGCGGGCGTTCGCTTCTCCGCTTTCGCCGCCGCGATGCGCTCACGAAGGAACGGCAACATCTCGGCCAATTCGGTTTGATATTTATCACCCAGAACGCGCCGCACTGCATCGCGCATCTCGCGCATGTTGACCACTAGCGCCATTGCTGTGTCTGTCATCGAATGGCCTCCAACTCGGCCAGGGCATCCCAAAGTTTCCTCACGTGCTCCGAAGAAACGACCATGCCCTCATCGTTACGTCCGGTATTGTGCCAGTGCCGAATGCAGCTCGCCGCTTCTGCCACATTCAGCAGCGTCGGACGCGTATTCATGGCAACGCAAAAGCGCTTCGCGAGTTGGATATCATCGAGCATCACATCGAAGGCGATATGCGCTCCGCTGCACGCATTGCCAGCCGTAAAGAAAATTGAGCCGTCTTCCCGCTCTACCGCTTCCCAATTGGTCAAGTCTTTTAAGTCGCTCATCGAATGGCCTCCAACTCCTGAAGTGCTTTCTGCCGCGCATCAATCCAGTCGTGCCAGACGTTCATGCTCACGGTCAGTTGAATTCGCCCGCTGCCGTCCTTCGGGTTATCGACCTCACTGGGGAATGGCGTGTGGTTGAGAACGTCCGCCACCTTCAGTAGCGCCGCGAAGTGGTTACGGGCTGCGGGAATCAATCGAGCATCGCCTGAAGCATTATTGCTTCCAAGTGGCGCGGTATCTTGGTTTATGACGTATGCAATGATTCGCGGCCCCTTTCTGAAGGCGAGCGATCCTCCCTTGATGCGGTAGCCAGTGACGTGCGGGAATTCGCTCGCCAAAACCCAGTCTGCGGGTGTTGCCGCCGCTTCGATTTTCTTGAGGTCGTCGATGGTCATAACGGTAACTCCCTTACCCGCAAATCTTCCGGCCACTCTGACATGTCGCCGCCCTTGCGATCCTTGAGAACGTGGCACAGAGCGTATTCTTGCGCAGCGCCGGGAAATGCTTTCACTGAGCCGTACCGCTCTTCAGAGATCGGCCAGTATCCATCCGACTGTTTCACTGCCTCGGAATCGTAGGGCTTGCCGCTGATCTGCTTCACGAAGCAGGCGACGCCAGCGTCCTTGCACTGTTCGATAGTGTTCCGCGCCCAGGCTATATCGAACGGCCGCGCGCCGGGTCCGGATTCGCCGCCGACTACGATCCAATCGAGGACGGGCGACCCATGCGGCGGGCTTGGATCATGGTCCTCGTGCCGCCCGCGATTATCGGCGCAATGCCAGCAGTACTTACAGCCACATGGAAGCGCTGCATCGACGCCTATCTCTCTTCCGCGGCGGGCAGGCTTCAGTAGAACGCTACAGTTCATACACCTGGGGTGCAGATAGTAATCGAAATCCACCGGCCCGAGCGCGGGCTCGTAACTGACGAACCGGATTGCCGCCGGTGTCTGGAGCAGCAGCGGGATTCGCGCGTTGGCGGTCCCCTGGTCCTCGACGGAGACGCCCAGCCAGAGATTCTCGGGCGGCCACGGCGTGATCGGTGTCCAATCGCAGCCATTACGCGCCGGAAGAAACCCCATGACCTGCTTGCAGACCTGCGCCGATACCCGATATGGTGTGTCGGGATCGGACATATAGGACAGCATCCGAATCGCGCGTTTAGTCAGTGCCTGCATGGTGTGGTTTAGCGCACTGGAACGATGCGAATCGGAAAGGATAATAACGGCCATCACGCGATCGATAAACTCGTCCGGGATCTGCTCGTGGAATAGATCTGACAGCGAGTTCACGAAGTAGCGCGTTGGCTTCTTCTTATGCAGCGGAACGTCGAGGCGATCTGGCAGGCAGCGGACCTTTCCATTCCACACTGGGCCATTACTGGTCACGACGGTCAGCCCTTCATTCGCGGCCTTGATCTTCGCATTGGGATTGCCAGCACGCACGTGAACGCTGCGTTGGGCGTAGCAGTTCTTGCAACCGCCCTGCTCCGAGCCCTTTGCCGGTGAACAGCCAAGAGTTGGGTTCCATACTTCGTCGGCCCATTCGATAGTGGTTTTTGACATTCCAGACTCCCTCAAAATAACCGGGCACCCGACGTGCGGATACCCGGCGATCTGCTCTCACTCACACTCAATGCTTAACTGATGGCACGTAATGCGATCAGTTTAGAACTGAAGTTTCTTGATCTCTCTCCATCTGCCACAGTAATTTGATTTGCAGTGGATGCGTATCTATCCTTGGCCGTGACGGGACCGACCACGATCCGCCGCCCGCTCCCCGACACATTTCCAATTCGCCGCACGCAAAGAAGCACCACCTTCTTCCGGTAATGTGTACGTGATGAGTTTGCGGTAGCCGAGTTCTTTGGTGACCCTCCAGTAAGCTCCGTAGAGCATGGAGTTGGCGTTCTTTGCCCCATCCGTGCATGTCCGGTTTACTTCCAGCGTCCAGCCATTATCGAGACGCCGCGCGATTGGACGCCCCACGATAGCGACTCCATGAACAACACCAGATTCATCCGCTACCGCGACACAGAACTTACATCCCGGAACGGGCTTGTGCGTCCGATGATGGGAACGCACAAACTCGTTAGCTTCCGGCAATGTCATTGGGACAATGGACAGACCCATATCTCGCCTTAGAACGTCCACCCCTCGACTTCAAGTTCACGCGAGATGCAGTAATCCACAATCAGTTCGCCCTTCTTTACGACTGTAAGAACGGTGTGCAGTTTCCCGTCGGCTGTTTGGATGCGATCCCATCCCTGCTCGTTGCCTACCGCAACTACATCGGTGAGCGTGTGGCGATGGCCGCTTTTGTATACGTATGTTCTGGACTTCTCGGGCGGGTCCAATTTCTTCATTGTTGGTCGTATCTCTTCACTCATAACGTTACCTTTCGTTTTGCCGTTGTCAGCAAGTCAGAACAGGCGTACACCTCATAAGAGGTCGGGCAAAATACCCGCTATGTCCCCTGTTCTGACTTGCCGCCCCTGTTGGGATAGGAGCGGCTTCCCCAGAGGTTCCTTTCGTTATGTAAAATTCCCTTGCGGGTGCCGTTTCGGCAGATCTGAGCATGGTCGGAATTCCAACAGGCCTAATTGTCATGAATGCCCTTAACCCTGCCCAGAGCTGCCGGCCCTCCCCCGAGGGCGGCAGTGCAGTTGTGTCCTTCGCTACGGTTGCCTTTCATAAGTTGCTCCGCATTGCGGAGTCGCCAGTGTTGGTGGCGGATGGTGATACTGGGAGCAGGCACGGATTCGAACCGGCGACCTCTGGGATTCCACCCCAGTGCTCTATCAACTGAGCTACTGCCCCCGTATCACCATCGGCCACCCCTGTTTCCAGGAGTGGCGAGATGCAATTCTTTCCTAACGTCTCTACATTCCCCGCGTCTTCGGGCGGGGAGGCTTCCACGGCTTCATTTACAAGCTCCTTTCTGTCGAACATTCGGCCCAAGAAACTTTCCAGTGAAGGGGACGGCAGTACGTCCCCTAGGTCATTGCCAGCGTTTACACCGATGACGGTTGGCGGCGTTGCTCTTGAGTCTTGCTGCAAGGTCGGCCCTTGCTCGCTACTGCGCGATTCGAGGCGGGTTTCCAGCAACTCTACCCGCGACTCACCCTGCCGCTCCGCGCCCACTGGCTCCTTGTTGGTTATGGGTATATCGGTCAGGAACAGGCAGCGATGACCGATCATCACGTAGTCTGCTTGCTCTGTTCCTGTGAAATTCATTTGCCTGTTATCGTTCAGCCGCTCCACCGTCCCCGGCCTTCGTGCGTCGAGCCGTAGCACCGCTAGGCGCAGCAGTTCGGCGCGGTCAAGTTGGGATTCGGTGCGCGGGTGGATCATGACTTTTCAGAACGGCAGGTCGTCATCGACGCCAACGAGCGCATCTGGTGATCCCGGTTCGCTCAATGGGTCATCTATCGCCGCGGCCTCAGCGAACATCGTCGCGGCGGCTTTAGCGGTCTTCGGCGTGGCCTTCGCAACTCCCGAGCCATCACCATCGAGCGAGTTGATCCATTGGACCTTGACGCGGGTCTTCTCGTTGTACGTCTCCTCGTGCGTCGTGATCCGGCATTGATGGGCACGCAGGACTTCGCCGATATTTTCCAGGTATTCCCATCCGCCAGTGGACAGCCCTTCGTCGGTCGCGCCCAATTTGATCAGGTCTTTCCGCGCCCGCTCCACGGTCTTCGGGGTAAGCCAAATCGTATGGTCAATATCGCCGTCGGCAGTCTGGAAGGTGATCTGAATACCCGGCGTCCCCTTCAGAACCGATTCGATGAGTTCCGCGCTCATCACGGTCGCCGTGTATTTCTCGTCTGCCTTGACAGCCATTAGGCCGCGACCTCAGCGGTTTCGGGTTCTTCCGATTTGCTCTGCGCTGCCGCCAGCCGCTCACGAAGCGCCGCCGCCTGCATAGCCGTAGCTTCTGCTACGGGCGTTACGGTGTATTCCACATCGACGGCTTCCTCGGTCGAAGGAATGTCTAACCCGAGCACGCCCGGCGCGTACCAGCGCTGCGCGTTCGTGATGGCGCGGGCGAAATACATATTGCGCGGGTTCTTTTTATAGTTGTCCTTCCCGAGCAGCCCGGACTTTTGCGCGTCCTCTTCCATGAAGGAAGAGACGCCCAAAACCTCGTTGCCCTTGCGGATTTCGAGGATGCACCCCTTGGGGTCAAGCTGGACAACCTTCCACGTGTAGCCCGCCCGCTGCATTCGCGCCGCCCGGAGGTTGGCACCCACAGCAACGCGCCCTTGGATAATGTCGATCCCCGTCATGGCTTCTGCCGGCGAGAATCCCATAGAGGCACCGAGCGCCACTTTGACAAAGGCTTGCGCGATGGCTTGCGGTTCGCTCTGCCCCTTGATGTCGGCAAACAGGCCGCTCCGCGCAAACAGGGACGCCTGCCGCTGCTGCATCTCGAATTCGTGTACGTCTTGCGGTTTCGCCATGGCCGAAGCCTGAACGGTCGCTACCGCTGTTTCTGTTGTTGGTGTCATAGTCTCTCCCTATCCTCCAATCACTCGAAAAACTGTCGTATTGCCTGCCGCTACCGTGTACCCCTTGCGCGGGGTCAGATAGTTGAGAACTTTCCAGCCGCCACACTTCACGACGCCTTTGGCTTTCGCCTTGATCTGCTCGTCCAGCGCTTTCCGCGCCGCCTCCGCGTCACTTTCGATTTGCCGCAATTCGTCCCGCTCCGCGCAGAGTTGAGCGAATGCTGGATCGTCGAGAATCACCGCGTCGCCCGCATCTGCCGGAATCTCCATCGGATGGCAGCGGTCGAAGTACTGGCACCGTGCGCAAGGCTTGCTCTTGGCGTCCAGCGCTTCCGGCATTGGCCCGTTCTCGACTTGCGCCCAGAACTTCTGTGCTTCGTTGGTCAAGAGCGTAATCAGCACATCGTCGCGCTCAACGTCCCAGTGCTCCATGCGCCAGGAATCAATCTGCATGATGGCGTAAGCGCCCCACTTGCGGCCAGTGACCCACATCTCCCATTGAAGCTGGGCGATATAGGATTTCGGCAAGCCATTGCGCTGGATCTGGCGGAAGGCTCCGAGTGATGGGCACTTGATCGACAGCAGGCCGACGCCGCGCGGGTCTTTCAGGATCTCCCGGTCAGAGTGGCAAGCCATCCACTCCCAGCCCGGCACGCGAACGCTCCTGTAGCCTACGTTGCGCACCGTGCGGCCTGTTATGCGCGAGTACTCAACCGCCGCCGCCTCTTCCCCGAACTTCCCGCGCCGCATATGCTCCGTCTCTTCCAATGGCTCATGACTACGCTTGTCGAACCAGCCACGGCGCTGGCATCCGTAGGGTTCGATCCCGAGAATGTTCGCCATATCAGAGCCACCGACGTAACCGCGCCGCTCGTGGACTTCGGGTGCAGCATTCTTCTCATCGCCCACAATCCCGCGCGTGTCTTCGACCAACTCAAAAGCGGGATTCATTGCCCCACCACCATCGCCGCCAGAACGACCACGGCAATCGCGAAGATCCAAGTCAGCAGGCACCAGAACGTCTGTTTCGACTCGGCATCGCGAAGCCGCCTGACCAAGAACGCGGAGTAGGATTCAGCCGCGTTGCGCTGTGCGGTCAGTTCAGCGATACGTTCCGCGGCCGCGTCCACTGGCCGTGGCGTGGCCTGCACGACGACGCCAAGCGCATGGGCATGATAAGTGTCGGATGGAGTCCAGTTCATTGCGGCATCCTTTCGGAAAGGATTTTGCCGTACTTTGATGAGTTGATCTTCCAGTCCTCACGAAAGTCCCGGCCATTCCCAAAGAGCACACAGGCCACAAAACGCCCCATGAACTTTTTGCTTCGGAAGTCCGGTATGCCGATTTCGTCAATCGTTGCGGCAATGGCACTCTGTACCGCTTCGGGCTGTTGAAGCCATATCCGATAAATCAGACAATCAAAGAACCGGAGCCTGTTCTTGGCCTTATCCAGCGCTTCCCGTAGGCTGACTGAGGATTCGTGACCTATGAGCGTTGAAGCGTTCACGCCGCCACCCCCTTCGCCTGAGCCGCCTTGAGCAACTTCTGGGCCGTTTTTAGCGCATTCTCAAAATCCGTCGGCCAGAACTTGCCAATGACCCACGGCCCATGGCCCGGAGCGCTGATACTGATCGTCGGATGATCGTCGCTCGGGCATGTCCACGTGAGCTTTGCGCCCTTGTATTCGGCCATTGCGCGAATGCGTTGGATCTGCGGGCGCTTGAATTCGTAGGGTGCTTGCTGTCTCATAGCACTCTCCCCTTCCGATAGATTGCATACTGGGTAGCATCTCCCGAGTGGACCTTGACGATTTCCCCTAACTCTTCCAGCCGGTCGAAGCACGCCAACGTCTCCCACGAATCGCCGGTAACGTTGGAAGCGTCCCACGCCTCTTGCAATCTGAAAGCGCCAGCCTTTTCCAGTAGAACCAAGCAGGCTGATCGGACCCGTAAGAATTTCCGCTGCCCTTCATCCGTGAAGAGCGCTTGCCGTTGCTGTGAGTAGTCGTACATTACGAGTCCATCTCCGACAACTTATCCAGTTGATTCGCCACCCATTGCCGCGCCCTCCGTGAGAACGAGAGGGCGAGAAAGAACAGACAACACGCCAAAATTACAAGCATCACCGTCACCTCGAAACCGTCGATGGTCACTTGCCACCTCGAAGCACTGCATTCTCTGCTTCTAACCGCGTGATCTTTTGCTGCAACGCCGCCGCTTTGACGTTGCCGGGATGCAGGGCGCATTCACCGTCATGCTGCTTGGCTTCTTCCCAAGTAGGCGAAACCGTTTCGCAGTACGGGCATACGATAGGCTTGAGTGTCAGAGATTCCGCGAACATCTTTGCGAAGTCGTCGTCCTCAAGCATCTGTCGAACTATCTCAGTAAGTGCGATACGTTTAGCGGTTTCCATATTCGTCCTCCTTCGTGATCATGATGGGCGGCTGGTGCTTGACCTCATGCCCGCGATACAGCCGCCAGAGCAGCACGGCGATGAACAGGATGAAGGCAACCGCGAAGCCCTTGCCCAACATCACCGCCATCCCAACGAAGTCGGTTAGAAGGTCATCCATTGGACGGCTCCTCGTCTGGGTCCATCAAGAGGGTATTGAGGTGCTCGTTAATGTAATCTTCGGCGTGTGCGAGCTTGTCTTTACCCAAATCGCATTCATTCGCAATAACGCACTTGAGATACGCATCGCGAATAATGACGCGAGCATCGATAAGATCCTTCGCGGAATATTCCGTCACGACCTCACCCCCTTCCCTTCCGGCACGACCTTGACAAGATGCACCAGTGACGCCTTCCGCCAGATACCCAGAGGCACCGTGATCGTGATCGGCTGTTCGTTGTGCAGGTCGCTCGTGCCGGGGTCACTCTCGAAGGCTTTGCGCACGGCCTCTGCGATTTCGTTGAGCATTTTTTGCCGCATGGCTTCTGTCATCGGGATGCTCCTTTGACGAGCGGTACACATGCACGGGTCTCCGAGTCTCTAAGTTGCGCTTCCAGATCCTTGATGCGTAGGTGCATCCCGACGCCCACTAGTGCGAGGATTGTCGCGACAGTGATCCATAGAAGAGCCGCCGCTCTTGTCATTGCTTCACCTCCCCGCGAATCGTATTCCGCGCAATGGTCCGCGCCCACTGATCCGCACCCACAGAGATCTGCCGCAGACCGTGAAGCAACCGCTCATTCCGCTGGAACATCTCGACGGCTTTGACGGGGCCGCACTTCTCGCAGTACTCGGTGCTGAACGCGATTTCCGCCCACGGCGTGCTACCCACGCATTCCGGCTTATCGCAGATGACGCGGCGACAGGACTTGCAGACGAAGACTTCAGCGGAGAAGTCCTCGCACACGTCACAGCGATGCTCTCGCGGTGGAGCCTCCGGTCCCGCGTCGGAGGCTCGGTGGTAGGTTGCGGAGTTCATTGGGAACTCCAAGGATTCTCAAAAGACGCATTGACGATAACCAATTGACCATCGGCGTTGATTACCGCATCGAAGTAGCGAGTAAAACTAGGGTTAGCCTTGGTAAAGAACTTCAGCCCAATAGAAGGATTCCCCTCGGCCAAATCTACGCATCGGTCGAGATCCTTAATGAGCCTCTCGCGATCACGCTTGAAAGTCCACGCATCGTAGATAATCGGCCACACTTTGTCGCTGATGGTGCGTTCGGGCGCAAACGGATGCCCTGCGTCAGCGCATTCCAAATCCACCAACCGCTGCGCCTGATCTTCGGTGAGTTCTTCTAGCTCCGCGCCGCTATAATCCGCCAATAGTTTGATCATTGCCCCATCACCCCCGACGCCAGCGCCGTGTACCGCGGGAGCAGGCCAACGGCGATGGTCAAGTCTGTTTGCGCGTCGAGCAACTCTTGGCTGGTCCGCGCATTTTGCAGCGCCTGCGCGGAGATCGCCAGTGAGGCGCAGATCTTGTCTCTGTATTCCGCGACGACTGGCGGAAGGTACTGCTTCTGTTGTTTGGTCGCTGTCATGCTGCTGCCTCCATCCGGCGCGTCAATTTCACGCGAGCGCGGGCGATCCTTCGTCGTTCAGCGCGGGACACCGCATACTGCTTGGTTACGAGTGCGAATTCCGCCTGAAACAACTCGCGCCGCCCACGTTGCCGTGAATCGGTATCGGCGGCCTTCTGCGCTGCGTTTAGGGACACGTTTCTGTCGTCATACTTCGAGCGCCCAACGAAACGTGGCCCGCGTGGCGTGCCCTTCAAATGTGGTCCTGCGTTGAAGGTGCTAACCACAGGAGGAATCGGAGCCAATAAATATGGCGTGGGAATCATGCTGCCCTCTGTACATCAACCGCGTCGATCACAGCGGCCCGGATAAGCGCATCGAGGCACTCGGGGGTCACGCCGTAGTAATACGCGATGGTTCGGATTGAAGAAGTCGATAGCGCAAAGTGCCGAAGCATTGAGCGCTTTGTATGTTGATTGCGCGGAAAATCAAGGACTTCCGGGCGTGCCGCCTTGCCCCGCTTTCCGATCTCTAGTATTTTTGCCATGTGTCCACTCCTCCAGAAAATGAACTATTTCGATTTCGCGGTCTTTGCCGCTTTGAGCTTCGTAATCACTTCCGCCGCAAGGCGAGGAACAGCCTCATCCAAGCGGGCGGATTGGACCCGCCCTTGTAGCCAGAGGGTTATGGAAACCGCAGAGACACAGAGACGACGTGCGATCTCCGCTTTGGCTCCGCGACATCCCGCCAATTGCTTAACCAATGCGTTTCTTGTATCTTTAGCTAACATCTACGTTTTCGAATGTACTCCGTTTCTGTAGTGCTGTCAAAAGGTTTTTTACAGAAATCAGAAAAGAGGTAGCCAAGTGCCTAAAAACAAACCAAATATTCTTGAGTCACGGACTTTCTCTCGCAAGCTCTTTTGCGAGATCTTCCGACAGTTGAGCAGTTTCCGGCATCGTCAACCTCTACGACGTTTTTACGCCACCGTTCCACGTGACGGCGACCAGGAGGTCGAGCAGCTTCGACTCGCCGCCTAGTCGCGCCATCATAAAAATACCAAAGGCCCGGCCCTGCTATGGGAACCGGGCCTTTTCGTTAGTACGTGAGTTTCATGGGTGGGTAGTATATACCCTTCCCATTTGTAAACACAGAACCAGGACTACCAAGCCCCGAACAGTGACTTAATAGCTTGCCCGTAAGCCGTCAGCGTCGGAGGAACAACACTGATCGCCGCGAACTGCCCTGAGTTGCTCAACCCTTGAATAGTGCTGATATCGGACCCTGTGCACGTCTGCGGTAACGAAGGTCCGTAGGGCAGGCAGGCGCACTGTGAGCACGACGCGAAGTCGATGGAGTAGAACATCTCTTGTGGCCGAGACAACGAGACATAGGCTCCGTGCTTCCAGTGGGCGAGCGCCAGCATCCCCGTCGCGAAGGTCGTGTCGACCGGACGCCAGAAGGATAGAACCGAACGGGCGTCGATGATCGTCGGATCAAGCAGCCCAAACTCCGACACGCGGGACTTGTCGATATTCTGCTCATTGAAGTTGCACGATTTGCCGTTGGCAATCGCCAAATCACACATCGTTATCACCCGCTGAAGATAGGAGACCGGCGAAGTCGTCGGAGGCGCTACCCACGTATTGACCGGGTGAACGTGCAGCTCGAAGCCCTCGAAGCCACTAAGCGCCGCGTACTGCGGTACGAACTTGTTATACACGCTGGTCGGCACCCAGACGCCGGAACCAAGCTCCAGCCGGATCGTGGTGTGCAGTCCGGAGATTCCCGCCGCGTCGAGAGTGTCGCGGATCTCCGTGACCATCGAAATGAGATTGGTTCCGAAGTCGGGGTCGCTGGAGATCAGTTCGGGGTAATTCTGTCCGGTTTTGTTGTACTCAGTGTCAGGCTCCTCGCTGACGCAGATCCAGTCCGGTGCCAGCAGCTGCGCCACGTTGACGATATTGGCCGCGCGCCCCGTCTTGTACTGGCTCCACGTGAGGCTGGCGTAGAAGTAGTCAAGAGAGGCGTCGTTAATGCTGGCGCCTTGCGCACCAGCGGCCTGCGATTGCGCCACGACGGTGCAGCCGCGGGCATGGGCGCCCGCCACGGCTTGCTGGTAGATCGACAGGCGCGCGTTGTACAGCGGCGTTCCTGGCCCCGTGTGGCCTGCGCCATCGTCGAAGGTGTAGTACGCGGGATACAGCAGCGGGAAGCCAATCAGGAACTTCACTACGCGCCCGCCAAGACCGATGGAACGCGATGGAGTAACCAGCGTCTGCCCACAGATTGCGTCAAGTTGCTTCGCCACCACGTTGTCGTAATAGGCCTGGTTCGTATTGGCGGCCGAGACGCCCAGGAGACCCGATACAGACGTTAGCTCCGTGCCCTGGCGTACGTTGGCATCGTACTCTCCCCCGGCCGCGCTCCATTGATCAAGAACGTAGTTCGTCCACGAGGTCAGTTGCGTGAGTTGAAACGTGTAGAGATCGTTGAACGCTGCCGGGATGCCGGGATTCGGGTTGTAGGCGCGGAGTTGCCCGCGCCCGCGGATCTGTCCACGGCCCCTGATTTCGCCCGCTTGCGGATAGGCGGGGATGGCTAGGCACACGGATAGCGCGATGGCGAGAGATGGTTTCATGATGGCTCCGAGGGATTTAGTGGATTACTGCCGCGCCGCCGAAGGTGAGCTTGCCGCCCGAGACACCGGAAGGCCCAGCCGTCGGCGTGTACTCATACGGCCCGGCATCTGCTGCCGCGCCCTGTGGCCGCACGGTACCGTAAAAATCAGTGGATGGATACACGGACGATCCGGCATCGCGGGCGCACGTGTCGGAGGCCTGTAGGGTCGGATTGGGTTGTGCGCCGCCAGCAGATGGGGGTGAGAGCACCCACGTGGGCGTGCAGCGTTTGGTGTTTGTCCCACACGTAGAGCCGCCCGACGCAGGGAACACGTTGAATGTGGCCGTGTTGGTTCCGCACGACGTGACCGCGCTCGGGAAGATATTTCCCCGGACGATATAGGATGTGCCCGTGCAACTCACATCGTTATTCACGGCTCCGAAGTCCATGACGTTGTACTGAATGACCACGCCAGAGCAATCTCCGCGCCCAATGACCAGGTTGTTGCCGGCGACATAGGGAGGCCCGAAGTAATTATTCTGGATCACCCACGAGCCACTAATGCCTTCGGTCAGAATGTTCGACGTGGCGTTATTGTAGAAGAGATTCCCATCAATCAGGACTTCGCTCGAGCCCGGGTAGTTCTGGAAGCCGTCCACGTGCTGACCGCCCGTGCAAGTTCCACCGGCATCGGCCGTCCAATCGTGGACAATGTTGTGGAGGAAATTGAAATTCGTGGGTTTAGTGGCCAATGACGGCCCCCATCCCCAGAACTGGACCGCATCTTCCTGATGCGACGCGTTGCAGCCGTAACCGTTACCGATCTCGCTGTTTTGGATCGTGAGTCCGGAGGCAGCCAGAAATGCGGAGCGCCCTGACCAGCCATCGATCAGCACATCAGTGAAGGCCGTAACCGTACTGTCTAGGACTTCGAGGTCGTGGCGAGAATCAAAAGCCGCGGCGGCAGATACTACGCCGTAGATGTGGACCTTATCCACGTGAACCGTAAGGTCGCCGGTGAGAGTCACGCTACCGGAGGTCTCCGCATAGAAGCTGACTGCCGACGCCTTCTGATCAGTGGAGAGCGTCTGTGCGCCGTATGACCCGTTCTTGATGATGACGGTATCGCCCGCTGACGCCGCAGTGAGCGCAGTTTGCATAGAGGAACAGGCCTGCGCATCGATGTAGGCCCCCGCGGTGGATTGGCGCGTGCATGTTCCTCCGTTGGTGTCCACCCAAAGGTTGGCCATCGTCGGGACCGCCCACAGCGGGAGAGCCGCGAATAGAAGCAGGTAACGCATCAATCCCCCAACGTGATCACCCTTCGCATGATTGGGGCCGATCCACCCCCTCCGCCAGCCGCCTTAAAGCTTGCCACGGCGCATGTGAAGTCTCGCGAACCCGTCGAATCCGTAATCGATGCCGTTTCAGTAGATGTCCCAGTGAGAATGCGGTCCTCGGAGACTCCATCCGATTTGCTGCTATCGCCCTGGTTACCTTGCAGCGTGTAATTGGTGGCCGCAGTGAACGTGTCCGTGCCCGAGGGCACATCGACCGAGCACATCGAGTACACCAGATCTCCGGACGCGGTGGTCGTGATGGCCCCTGGACTCATAGTGGCGCTGGTTCCAACCGCGCTGTTCACCGCGTCAACGAAGCTCGAGGTAGCCATGCCTGAATACTCATTGACCACCATGAAGGCCGCCTGATTCGGTGCTAGCGACGCCGAAAAATTGCAAGTGAATGTCAGGGCTCCACCCGTAATATTCGTGGCCGCGTAGATTCCAACGAGTAGAAACGTGCCTTTGTGAGCCCGCGCCTGCGTGTATGTGTTGAGCCCATCAGTCACGCTCGTCGATGTGACCGTGGAATGGTAGGATGAGCAGCCGACAACAATAGCGTTACCTGTTGTCACCGTTTTCGCGCAACTCAAAGATGTCGTGATACCCAGGCCATCGCACTGCGTTGGCGAGCCCACACGCGCGATTGCCGCTTGCGAGAGTCCGCAGCCGATCAACAGCAGAGTTAAAAGAAGCAGTGTTCGCATTACATGGCCCTCCGTATGGTCAATTCAAGGCCGATGAAATCAGCCGATGCCGAGATGGTGTCTGATCCGTCGTTGCCATCACGGAAAAGCTTCACGTGAAGCAGGTTTCCCGCGCTACAACCCGTGGCCGTTACGCCCGTGATCGATGAAGACTGAATGCGTAGCGTGGTGCCTGGCGCGGCAGTGGTCACGGTCGAAGCCGTGTTGAATGCCGGATCGTCGGTAGCTGAGGCCGCAACATCCGTACAAATAGTCGAGAGAGACCACTTCGCGTTGCCCGTCGTTGCCGACGTGCGCCAGATGATTCGCGCGTCAATAGCTCCAGTGAAATCCGCCGGCAGAATGAGCGTGTTTTGTGCAGAAAACCCGCCCGTGGTGTCGGCGTATTGGAGAACGCCCTTTTGCGTGTTCGTGCCGGTCACACACGCGGCAACTGCTGGGGTCGATGCTGGAAGATCCCAGAATGAGCCCGCCGTGCTGCCTTGGCACCCAGCGGCCGGAAGCCAGACCTTCAGCGGCATTGTGATTGTATTGCCTGTGCCTTCGGCATCGAGGGTCTTGTTCGTCAGGGTTTCCGTAGAAGACGGCGAAACGTAATCCGTCCCCGCCGTGGCCGCGCTCAGTACGCCCGAGGCGGCTTTGACCACGGTCGCCGTGAGAGATGAAGACGTCGGGGTTGCCCCCGCGCCTCCGCCAAGGACCACGGCGTTTGCCGCTAGTGCCGCACTGGATGCGATGGTGCCCGATGCCGTGTAGCCGAGAATACCGCCTGACGTCCCGGAGGTCAGCGCCGTCCCGCCCTGATTCACGGGTAAGGCCGAAGATAAGTGAGTCGCCGTGACCTGGTGCGAAGTGTTGATGTCCACGCCGGTCTGAGCAATGGATGTGTTGACGTAGGCCGAGGTCAGCGTGGTACAGGTCACCCCGCCCGCGTCACTAATAGCCGTTGCCGCTTGGTTGGTGCAGGTCGCCGTCTGAACGCCATGCTTAACCACCCCCGCGTCGTTTTTGACGGCAATGTTCTTCGAGGTCGAATCGACATAGATTCTCCCGACACCCGCCGATGGCGTGGATGGTGCCGCGATGGCCGTTGCGGCGATCAGGTTTGTAAGCGCTAGAGAGGTCAGGGTGGGAGACCCATCAAAAACGAACTTCCCGGTACCTGTTGCTCCCGTAGATGTGACACCTTCAACCGTAGGGTGCCCGGTGATAGTTGGCCCTCCCGCGAGCACCACATTGCCTGTCCCCGTGGAGCCAACCACACTCATCGTGTTGGTGTTGCTCGAATCCGTCCCGTAGAGGAACCCGGTCTGCGACGTCGCCGGAAAGACGTACTTGTACGAGGTAACACCCGAGGTCGGAGCCGTCAAGGTAATCGCGGTCGTGCCCAGAGAAGGCGTGGTGCCCTGGCCGAGTTGGACGTATCCCGCCGCCGAGCCGCCCGCGCCCGTCGAGATTCCTCCCGGTGTCGAGATGTTTCCGCTGCTATCCAGCGTGGCTGTGGCCGAAGGGGTTTGCAGTGTCGTGGTACCGCCGCCCGTTACCAGCGCCGTGGAAGCCAGCGAACCGGAAGAGACAACGGTGACAGTGCCAGAGCCACCTGGAGTGGCACACGTGCCGTCGTTTTTCAGGTAACCCGAGCATGACCCAGACGCCCATAGAGAAACCAGATCCGTGTAGGCCGCTGCGCTGAGCACGCCCGATGCCGACTTAACCGCAGAGGCCGTCAACGAGCTACTGGCCGTGGTTTTATTCGCTCCTCCAGAGATCACCACCGCGCCGCTGGTATAGTTGCTGGCCGCAGTAACAACATTAGCCGCCGCAATCCCAGAGTCTGATGTGGCCTTGCTACTCGCTGCCGCCTTTACCAAATTCCCAGAGGTAAAGTTGGCTGCTGCCGTAACAGCGAGATCATCATCCCACTGGAGAGTCGCCGGGTTGCTGTACTGCGCCGTCGTCCCGCTCGAATAGAGCAGAATCGCGTGAGCCGATGGTCCACCGCTTGGAGCCGAGAACGTGGTGTACGCCGTGCTGTTGATCGCCCCGCAAGTGAATGTCCCGGCACCCGTTGCCGTGATGGTGCAGTCTTGTCCGTTGAGTTCGACCATTCCACCAATGGCCCCAAAGTGCCACACTTGCCCTGTCGCCGGGGTCACGGTAGGCGTGTTGGAATAGGTCACGACCATTGGGTTGGCCTTGGTAATAGCGCTGATCGTGGCCCCGCTTGGCGCGGAGATCGGAAACACTACGGGCGTTACCGTGCCACCGCTGAACGAGTTCCGACCTACACGGTTGGTCCCCGTGATGTCTTTGTCAATACAGATACCGCAAGCTGGCTTGGGGTAAGCCGTATTGTTCCACGTGACGGCATTGTCAAAGACGCGATTATCGTGGCTCGTGCTACCGTACCCGACCCAGATGCCGAAGGCCGTGCCGTCGATCTCATTGCCGTATATGTCGTCGTGTTCACCCTTGATGGCATAGTCGGTGCAATTGCTGATCTTGTTGTACGCCGCCGTATTGGTCGTATCGTAGGAAAAGCCCGCACGGTTTGTGCTTCCAGTGCTGACATTGGTGAGGTTGATTCCGGAGACGCAATCGGAAATCACGTTATTCAGGAACATGTTTCCGGCGGCTCCAAATTCAGCGTATCCGGAAGACTCCTTAGCCGCCTTGATGTGGTTCCCGTGAATGCGATTCCCAAAGCTACTGTTTACGCGCACGCCAGCAAATCGAACATCGTTGATGTAGTTGTCGTGGACGTTAACCGTATCGGCCTGAAAGAGCACAATGGCGTTACCAGTTTGCCCGGTTCCACTGAATCCATCCGTGACGCTGGAGATGTAGTTCCCGGCGACTTCGGTGTCCTGCGTGCCCGCATACGGAGTGTAACTGCCCGCCGAGTCGGTGATGTAGATAGCGTTCGCCTGTGAGCCGACCAGCACGTTGTTGACGATGCGGATTTTCTTGTTTGTCGAAGGCTGATCGACTTTGATCTGAACGCCCGTGACGGTCGAATCCGTCATCCGCACACCGTCGATAGTGGCCGTGGAATCGTAGATTAGAATCCCGCCCATCGTGTTTGACGGTGAGCCGGTGTTGATCATCTGGCAATTGCGCATGACGAAGTTCGTCGCGCCGGAGATGAACCAATAGAACAGGTTGCCGGAACCCTTCACGACGGACGCGCCATCGAACTTGATGTTTTCGAGGGTGATATCCGTGCCTGTGATGTTCCCCATGTAGGTCGTGGTTGAACCAGCGACTTTCTTAAGGATGGTCCCCGCACCACCGGAAAGGGTCACGCGATTGTTCAGCGTCAGATTGCTGACCATGCAGGTCGCACCAGCCGGGATCTTCACTGTGGTTCCAGCACTGACCGAATTAAATGCCGCGGAGTCATCCGTGGAACCATCGCAAAGCGCCGGGGTGGGCAGCATAGATGCCCACACTTCCGGGTTGGTCTTCACTGAGAGAACGCCGCTGGTGAGTTGCGCGAAACCTGTGCCTGTCGCCCGCTTGATCGTCTTCCCCGCGGTACCCGAGAATACGGCAACTTCGGAATCAACAGAGGTCGATGTATTCGTGGAGGCATCGCCGCCGCCCGCCGCCGCGTTCCACTTCACTCCATCGGTAGAGGCCGCATCCGCAGTGAGCACGGTACCATCCGCGCCAACTCCGAGGCGATGCATATTGGTCCCGTCGGTTACCCAGAGGTCGCCCTTGGTGGTCAGTGGCGTTTGCGCTTTCGCCACTGCCGTATCGGTCGCCATGAACGTCTTCGTGGAGCCGTTGGAGCCGAACTTGGGAACATGCAGAGCGGTGTCGATTGAAACAACACCGTCGGTCGTTGGAGACGTGCCACTGGCGAGCTTATTCGTGGTGATCACGCCAGAACCAGACGGCGTGATGCTGCAGCCGGTCGTACACACCATTGCTGCCGTACTGTTGGTTGAGCCGGTGAGCGCGGCGAACGACGCGGCGCCGCCGAGCGATGAAGTCTGAAGACGCCAGCGGCTATTCCCGCTGTCCCAGATGATGTGGTAGTAACGGCCCGCGACAAGCTCTCCGCCGCTTAGTGCCGTGCCGTCCTGCAGCGTGATAGGAACAGCCGTTCCGCCATTCAGCGACGCCGTGGTGGCGCCCGTATTGGTGACGGCCGGCTTTAGCGCCAGGCTGGTGCCATCTGCCAGCGCCCCTCCAAGAGTAGGCGCACAGGTGATTGCGTTGGCGGAAGCGGAAGTATCGACGCATGCCTCTGCGAATGCGACCGTTGGGTTTCCGGACACGGCATTGCCGTCAGCGATACTAAGGCGCCCGCCGACTACGATCTGCCGCGCGCCTGCAGTGGCAGCGCCCGTCACCGCGACCAGCCCAGCGGATCCAGGATGTGGTACGGCGCGGCGATTGGCGAGCCGCCACCGAGTCGCCGTCGCGTCCCATGCGATGACGTAGCGGATCCCGGCCGCTAGTTCGCCAGAGACCAGCGCGGAGCCGTCCTGGTATGTCATCGGTGTCGCGGCGCCAGCGTTAATTGAGATCGTTACTGCGCTAGTGGACGCCGCGCCAGGAATCAGCGCCATGAGCGTACCGTCCGCGAGCGTTCCTCCGAGCGTGACGGTGCAGGCGATCGCGTTGGCCGTTGTGCCCGTGTCTGCGCACGTCTGGCCGAGCGAGATTGTTGGGTTTCCCGATACGCCATTACCATTCGCGAGCGAGAGAATTCCGGCTCCGACGATGGACCGATTGACTGCCGTGTTTACGCCAGTGCGGACGTGAACACCGGTCCCCGGTGCGTCCGGCTCATTGGATGCCTGCCACGTGTCGGTGGCGGTACAGGTATAGTCGCGCCCCGTGTCAGTGGCGTAGAACTTTTGTCCTACGCTGCAGGTTGCCGGGATGCTCGCAATAGCTGCAGACTGATATGGGCGCGTCGGAACTTGTGAGAAGTCCTGGAGCCCAGTGCCGGCGTACGCATTGGCACCATTCCGCGCGACGATATTGGCTTGCCACGTATTTGTGGCCGTGCAGGTGTAGGGACGTCCAGTGTCTGTCGCGTAAAAGAACTGGCCCACGCTGCATGTCGCAGGCAGATTAGCGATGACATCGCTTTGGAATGGCCGTGTGGGAACCTGGCTGTAATCCTGCAGGCCCGAGCCGCTATACGTATTCGCTCCAGTTCGCGATGCGAGGTTTGCCCAGCCAGAGAATGGCGCAACGCCGCCTACCGGAGTGCCCCAGATAGGCACGCGGGCGTTGCCGCTTGGGTCGGAAGTGGGCTGCTGCAACTTGAGCGAAGTGGTTCGACCCGTCGCGCCAACCCATGTGACCGTATTACCACCATTGGCAGCCTTCAGGCCATTCTCATCGCCCCATTCAAGCTCCATCGGCCCCGTACCCGTAATGTCCAGAGTATCCGTCACCGATACCGCGCCAGAGAAGTTCGCTGCCGCCGCGGCGAGAGTCCCCGTTAACGTTGGTGAAATCGAGTAGACGTGGTTGCCGGTACCCGTTGCGCCCGTCGAAGTAACGCCTTCGATGGTGGGATGCCCTGTAATGGTTGGCGCCACTGAGAAGACATGATTGCCTGTTCCCGTAGCGCCAGTGGAGGTGACGCCTTCAATCGTGGGATGGCCGGTGATGGTCGGCGCATTGTCGAATACAAGTTTGCCGGTACCGGTGGCGCCCGTCGAAGTGACACCTTCAAGCACCTGGTGGCCGGTAAACGTGTTCCCGACGTCGGTACGCGCCAGTGCCCCACTCGAAGGAATCGTGGTGCCGTTGATCGACGTTGCCGTGGCAGATCCTAAAATCGGAGCGATGAATGTAGGCGCGTTATGGAAAACAAGGTTTCCGGTTCCGGTGGCTCCGGTGGACGTGACTCCCTCCACCGTTTGGTGGCCGGTGAAGGTATTCCCTACATCTGTCCGCGCCAAGGCAGCACTCGACGGAATCACGGTTCCGTTGATAGACGTAGCTGTGGCCGCGCCGAGAATGGGGGCAATGAACGTCGGAGCGTTGTGATATACGATATTCCCGGTTCCGGTCGCACCCGTAGAGGTTACGCCTTCAATGGTCTGGTGACCTGTGAACGTGTTGCCTACGTCAGTACGGGCAAGCGTGCCGCTCGATGGAATCGACGTGCCGTTGATGCTGGTGGCTGTCGCCGCGCCAAGCACGGGAGCGACGAACGTGGGATTGTTGTGAAAGACAAGGTTGCCGCTGCCCGTCGCGCCGGTCGAAGTCACGCCCTCGATGACGGGGTGGCCGCTGATCGTCGGCGCTGAGATCGTCGGACCAGTCGCAAAGACAGCCGAGCCCGTGCCCGTTTCGTCGGAAAGCGTAGAGCGCAATTGTGCCGAAGTAGTGGATGCAAACTGAGACAGCGGATTAGTTGTGAGTGCATCCCCGCCACCGCCGCCACCACCCGAGCCGCATGGAGCGCCGGCGGAAACGAGGTGTCCCGAGGCGTCGAACTTAGCACAGTCATTCTGCGCTGGCGTGCCTGTCGTTATAGCGCACGTCGGGCATGAGATTGTGAGATCCGTGTAGAGTGCCCCGCCACCCGTCAATGGAGCCGTCACGGTCACCGCCCGATTCGTCGTGACAAAGTTGTATGTCGGATCGGGAACGACCGACAGTAGCGGCAATTGCGCGATAGTCAGAGGACTGCCAGAGGTGGGCACCGAGTACCGCAGAGCGTAGCTCTTCTGGCCGCTCGGGTAGAACTGAAACGTGTAATACGGGTTCGTGGGATTGGTCGCCGTGTCCGTCGGTTCCAAACTCACCGAGAATGAGCCAGCCGTCACAATCACCGTGATCGGCGTTCTGGAGACAACCTGGCTCGATACGTTCGTCCACTGTGAGGACGGCGTGATGACGATAGTTCCAGAGAATGGAGCCGTAGTCGATGGTGTCTTCAGCGGCCCGGTAACGGTGGTGGCGAACAGCGGGCACACGAGTAGCGCAAGCAGAATCAGTTTTTTCATGTGGGGAATCCTTGGGAGAGAACTACTCGACCATGCGGCGAACGATGGCCCGCAAATCTTCCAGCGTGCCCGTGTTGTGAATTGCCTTGTCGCCCAACGTGTAAGATTCGCTTACATGTTCGGGAATACCATAGAGTTCAGTGTTTGGCCGCTCGATGCGCCAGACTTCCCCGCCTAATCGGTGAACCATCTCGCACTCGTTGGGGAATCGAACATCCGCGATTGCATACTTGCCGTGCGGCTGTAGCCGCTCTTCGAGACGCCGCACCCAGTAATCCGCGAGTTGGGACCTCCGCAGTTCAGTGCCCCACCATTGCAGGATGCGCCGCGCTCGTGGCGTTGTCGGCTTACGGGTCACCTCATCGTATTCCAGCGCCCAGAGATCATCGACCATCTCTTGTGGCATTGAATCAGGAGCCTTACAGGCAGTTCGCGCATAATCCACTTCGGCGCGCACCGCATCGGCAAAAGCTACTCGCTCGTATCCGTACTCAGCCAACACCAGCGCGACGGCGTCCTTTCCGCAGCCCATGTGTCCCGCAAGGCCGATGACGTTTCTATCTCGCATCGGGCACCTCGGGCCATTCGTAAACCGGAATGCTGCGTTCACGAGCAAACTCGACTTCTGCCACCGCACCCGTTGAACTTTGGTATCCGGGAAGCGCCACCAGTAGATCGCAGCGCCGCAAGATCTCAAGGTCACCCAAGAGGAAAACATGGTCCGTATCTGTACCGTCCATGAATGCGGTATTCCCATGTGGACAGATGACCACATAGCCCTTCATCCACAACTCACGCGCAACGGCCATAGCCGCATCGATATTGCACTTTACACCCCACGCTCCCAGCCTTGAGCGGTAGGGACCAGCGACGTAAGCCACTTTCATTGGACTGTCAAAATCATCACTTGGCATTCGGTTCTTTCTTCCTTCGTATTCGCAATTCGCGAATCTCAATCAACATTCCTTCTTCGATGTCTGCAAGAAACTTTCCGAAGTCGTCCAGCGCTGCCTCGAATCGCCTGTTGTGCCAGAGCTTTTGAGACGGGTCAAAGCGTATGTGCCCAAGCTCATGGCCGATGGTTTCGATGGTCTGGCGGTCGGTCGTTTTGATCTCCGATTGCCTCGCTATGCGAATTCGCGCCCGTTTCTCGGTGACGTTGAGCGCCTGCGAATCGCCGTAATGCACCCACGAAGGTTTGCCGAGACGCCCGCGCAATTCTTTCTGAGTCGCAAAGATGCACTCGATAGACCACTCGCCAAGACCGATCATCTTCGCCATGCGCTTGCAGGTGGCCCGTAGTTGCCGCGTGGTCATGGCTTCACCGGGAGATAGGCGGTCGCCCTGTAGCGCTGTCCTCGCGTGCTGACGGCCATGCACTCGATCACGGTGAGCTTGCCCGACTCGACCAGCCGCTGGATACGCCCAGATGCCGCACACGTTTTGAGTCCGAAGCGTTGCGAGAATTCGGTTAGGGTTAATGCGCCTTCAGGTTTGTCGGGAAGGTTGAACTCAGACTCTAAGACTGCCCATGCGTCATCGAGTGTCATCACAGCACCCCCGCTGGAATGTCGATCACATCGCTCCAAGGCTTACCAGAGGCGAGCGTTATCTTGGCGGCGGTATCGCTCACTTCGCCGTACACCAGCCCTGGTGCCCAACGCATCGTGTTCTTTCTGCGATGCGCGTATGTGGCCTTTTGAATGTTCATCAACGTACCCACCGCAAATGACGCCATCCGCTTATTCGTCCCCATGCGCCCGTCCCATTCCTGCGGGATATGTGTATGGGCGTGAACCGTGCGCGGTACTTCGTGATACTCCCAGTTCATCTCCACGTGGTCGCGAAGCGCGTAGTGGTTGAACATGTAGCCGTGGCCCCACATGACGCCGCCGATTTGAAACCAGCCATCTTTGATGTGGTATGGCCGCGTCTCTGCGTGAAGCGCCGCCGCGGTGTCCTCGAGATCCTTGCGCAGCCGCCCCGCCGCATCTGCCACGATGGCCTTGGGGTGCTGGGAAAGTTCCCATAGCCGCCAGTCGTGGTTACCCCACGCGATGTGCGTCGGCTCGTAGGCTTCAAGGAATTCCAGCGCCGCGTTGCGATCTGGTCCAATGGGTTCGCATTCATCCCGCGTGCCCTCCGCACCAGAGCGAAACGCTGCGGTGTCGATCAAGTCTCCGAGATGGATTCGGATTTCCGGCTTAAACTGATACCGAAAGTGCAACACCTGATCCGCAAGCGCTCGGCTGATGAGGTGCCCATGCGTGCAACCCACCGCCATGATGCGCCGCCATGGGCCAGCCATTTACACCACCCCTCGCCGCGTGAGCTTCACGGAGCGCAGAATCCGTTCTCCCAGAATCCCCGCCAGCCCCGCGCAAATGCCTTTCAGGAGCCAGAGGATGTTTTCATTCTGGTTCTCAATTCGCGCTAATCGTTCGCCTGTGCGGACGGACTCAAGCGACTCGACCCGATGGGTCAATGAGGCGATGTCGCTACGGCTGGTAGCAGTTGCCTCAATAAGCGCGTCATGATCTTTCTGGAAGCCTTGCGCCGCGCAGATAGCGCCTACCGTCAGAGCGAGGGCGAGCGCGGCGACACGCGCATGGCAACCTCTGCGGAGGTGTATGGAGTGGTTCATGTTGAGCCCCTTCGGCAAAAATGGGATCAGCGGTGATAGACTAGCGCCGGGTGGCTCAAGCCTCGCGACCACGGATCGTCAGGCGATGGCGTGTCAGCGCCGAGCCGCCCCTGCTCCGATGCAAGAAAAATTAGCTATTTTTTCTTGCAAGTCCCGCTCTTTGGCGGTGTAAATTTGGTAGCGGGGGTGGGACTCGAACCCACGACTTCAAGCTTATGAGGCTTGATTTCTACCACTGAATTACCCCGCGTTACGAAACACCGGAAACCGTCAATAACTACCGAAGAATTGATCCATCACTCGCCCCGCGCTATCGCGTCCAGCGCCTTGCGCCCCGCGCTGACCATGCGCGGAATGCTCTCGCCCGTAAAGCGTAGCCAAACTTCGTAAATTTGGATGTCCGTAAACTGCTTTCGATCCGCTTGCATCGCCGCGTTGAAGTGATCCGCGAACTGCTTCTGATCGTCGGAGTACGTGGCCCATGCCTCGCGGAACTTGCGGAAGGTCGGGTTACCGCGCTCTGCTCTCGCGGACGGGGCGAAGAGCATCAAGAACAGAGCGCGGCGGGTCATACTGGAGGATCTTCCGAGGTCCACGTAAGTTGCACATCTGAGGCTTGACGATAGATATAGGTCCACGGAGGCGGGTACCAAGTGCCGAAGGCCGGAGCCATCCCGAGCCGGGTACCACATGACGGACAGAAGTTTTCACCGTCCTGCGTCTTGCGTCCACAGTTGGCGCAATAGTTCCAACGTGGAAGGGAATTGACGGTAACAGTTCCCGTCGTGATGCCTCCCGATGACGCGTTGTTGTATTTGCTGTTGTTCATGGTCTACCTATGTTTTCGTAATCAGTCGGTGGTCGAAACGATGACGGCTTAGAGTATCCGCGATACAGCCGCTTCATCTCGTTATCCGTCAACTTCCAAAACCGCGCATTCGTTTTCAACGCCAACTCCAGAGCAGCCTGAATGTCCGTCACCTCGAATGGATTCTCCCAGCAGAGCCATTCACCTTTGAGGAGGTAGATGTTTGGCCCATCGTCGCCAGTCGGGAAGAACTTCGGCTCTGGAACCTGCCATGCGAGGATGCGGTTTCGGAGATGCTCCTGTTCGACCCACGGCGCACTTTGGAGATCGGCGCGAGTAATTTGAGTTGCAAGCATTACGGAGTCTGCGTCTTGCGGAACGCGTCCAGCCCCACCGCCGCAAGCCCCGGAAAGAGGCTCGCGAAGGTGAAGATGGGCGACTTGGGAGTAATCGACGCGGCTATAGCTTGTGATGCTATAGAGGCATCATTGGCAATGGTTTCGGCCTTTGCGGTATCCGTTGCGTTGGAATCGTAGGCGCGGAAGGCATCCAGCCCGAGAGTCGCCATGCCGGGGAACAGTTCCGCGATCTGGTGGAAGTGCGAATCGGGAGCCATGTATTTGGCGAGGATCTCCGATGCGGTGGATACGCCCGCTACAACGATGGTTGCGGTTTGGGTTTCGTCCATGGATTTCTCGTGGGGCACGCCGGGTGCCCCGATGAATGCTAGGCTGCGGGAGGCGGGGCCGGAAAATCCGGCAGCGGGTCCACGCCCTGGACTTGGGTGCGCATAGCGGCTAACTTTGCCTGGAGCGCGTCAAAGGCGCTATCCGGGATCGCCTGGCCGTTTGCGATCTGCGCTTGCAGTTCGGTTACGTCCACCGCAACGCGATCTATCGCGGCGGTCAAGTCGGTCTTGAGTCCTTCAATCGACGTATCGATTGCGGAAACCTGATCATCCAGTTTGCTCATAATGCTCCTCTGTTGGTGTTCGATTCGTTGCAATTGGGCGTGTATTCCTGCGAGTACAAACCCGAGAGAAAAACTGTTGTGCTCCCCTGAGATAAAGGGGTAGAGTTCCGCCCGGACACGTGCGGCAGCGTCACGGGCGGATTGCTCGCAGTCCGGGCAGGGCATTTAGATGCCTACCTTGAGTGCGGTGGCAATGGCGTGCAAGAGGGTGCGGTCAGCCGCTGTGAATCCGTCGCCCACTTCGGCGGTTTCCGTGGTCGTGTTCTCGATCACGACACCATTGAGGTACCAATTGAGCCGTTCACCGGGGAACAGCGGTACCAGCGGCACTTGAACTTCCATCCTGGTATCCGGGTGCTCTTTGTCGCCGTAAGCGGCCTGCGTGGGCGGAATGTTGACGGTCTTCGCGTCCTCCGGTGAGATCAACAGCGATTCGATGAACGGCAGGTTGTCGAGCCCTTGCGCCTGACTTTTGAAGTCTTCCGTGAGGGCGACAGTGCGATCATACTGCACGTACTTCGAGTTGACGACATGGCCGACGGAGAGGTTGACGTCTTCCCACCGCTTGACCTGCTTGGTCGGATCGTAGGTGGGCATTGGCACGCCGGGATGAGCGGCTTGCCACTCTTCACGGGTGCGATAGTAGGGCACGGCGTAAGCCGCGCTGAGGTTGCGGATGTTTGGCATTTTTGTTTCCTTTTTTGCGTTTGTTTACTAGAACTTATGGTGCTGAAGTCGTGTGCGTCCACGTTGTACCCGTTCCGGTCAACGGGATGTAGAGATACCGCGGGGTGCCTGAATCGTTGTACTGAAAAACAAGGTTGCCGCCCTTGATGTAGATGCGGGCAGGCCCTCCGCTTGATGGCGCGGTAGGTGTAGCCGAAGCCTGATCCATCGTGAGATACGTGGACGTGCCACCGAGGTGCAAAAGGGTCTGTGGGCTGTTGGTGCCAATGCCGACAGTACCGCTCGATGAAACCCGCATGCGTTCCGAACCGCCCCACTCCGAAAAGATCAGATCACCGCCGCTCGAAGCCCCTAGCCAATAGCCGTTGGCCGCGTTGTTGTACTGCACGCCAATGCTGTATACTTCCGACGACGGAGAGAATACGGAGCGCCCGAGGTCCACCGCAAACTTATACGAGCCGCCCGTGGTGCCGATACTCACCCGCCCACTGGAGTCAATGCGCAACCGCTCTGACCCATTGGTGTACAGCAGGACAGTGTTGCTGTTACCGTGAATCTGGCTCACCGCCGTCAGCTTGTTGCCGTTCGCGGACACGTCGCCGCCCCACGTAGCCAAGGCGGAAATGATTCCGTTCAGCCGCGTTGCGGTGATCGTGTCGCCAGTCGAAAATGTTGCGGGCCAAGCCATTGGCTTACTCCTTCACGAGCGCGGTACCGTCAGGCGTCAGATTCCAGTTGCCCGCAAGCCCCTGCTGGAATGCGATGGTCATGAGCATTCCGTTGCGCGTGGCACTGACCGTCTTCAGTTGCTCCGCTAAGTCGTACATCTGGGTCTTGATTGCGGTTTCCTGCCTGCGGGCTTCCGCGATGGCCGCTCGTTCCGCCTGATTGAGACTATATCTGCTTGCGTTTGTTTCGCTTACGTTGGGTGCTTGTTCGTTTTCCATGAGTTAGGCGTATACTTCTATACGTGATTTACTTGTGGCTTTTCATGATGCTCTTGCAATCGTTTTTTGGGATGATGCCACCTCAACCCGTGAACGCTCCCCCGCAACACAGGGCGCAATATGATCTGACTTGCGGCGCATGGTATACGCCGCCGAATCCACCACCGAGCGCCCAGGGTTGCCACTAGGAGAGGTAATACGGAATCCTGATATCGGTTCCGTTGTAAATGGCGCGGATGAACCCCTGCGGATTAGCGGGCAGCGTTGCTGATCCGGCAGAAGCGAAACTAATAACGTCTCCGTAAATCTCCAGCGTCTCGGCAATCGTGGAGTATGGTGAATTCGATCCCATCAGGACGATTCCGCCCGTGAGTAGTGACCCGAACGCCTTTAGTTGAACCGTAACGCCCATCTTCGCGGCGGTCGCATCCCCATATAGCTTGATCGTGGTACCGTTTATCTTCGTGACGGTGTTACTACCGGAGGTGTCCACGACCTTCAGGAAATTCGTCCCATCAATCGAAACCGTGATCGTCCCATTTGTTAGTGAAAACGTTGCCCCGTTGATCGAGACATTTCCGCTTGCGTCCGCCTGGAGTGGGCCCGTTGAAAACGAAGACCCGCCGATACTCAACTTCTTGAACCACGCCCCGGTATCCGCACCATTTGATCCAATCCAACCCAACGGCGAACCCGCCGCGTAGACATAGACCCCGTTGGCAACGACGTTGCCGCTCGAGTCCGCGAAGAACGGTGCGTTGCTGGGTGCCGTCCCGCCCACAAGTAGCCGCTTGAACCACGCGCCCACGTAGCCTGTATTAAACGTGTCGTCGCCAATCCAACCAATGGGGTTGTTGCTCGCGTCGTAAACCCGGAACCGGATCGGCATCGAAGACCCGCCGTTCCCCACGTTGATCTCAGAAGTGGTGAGCTTCGCAGTTGTCACGGAGCCAGAAAGGATCTTTGGCGTAGTAATGGCATCATTTGCAATCTGAGTACTTCCGATGCCTCCGGCAACGATGGCAAAGTCGCCACTAACCAGCGAGAACATCGAGGTATCGAAGTTGATCGACTTCGTGAAATCAACATTCTTAATCGCCCACGCGCCCGTGGTCGGATCAACGTGGAAGTCGCTCGTGTCAAAGTTGAACGAGTTTGCGGCATTCACCGTGCCGCCGTTCGTCCCAATCGAAACCGTCGTCTCCGGGGTCAGCCCCGAAACGTAGGAGTTCACGCCATCGTCGGTCGGATCTGTGGTACCAGCCGGATCGCTGAACGATAACGCCCGCACTTTGGCCGTCTGTACGGCGGGTGCGGGGAACCAGTTGGATGGGTTCGCGCCAGTGCCGTTCGTGATGACGCCAACGTTTTCGACCGCATTGCCATTATCGTCGTTGTACAACACGTGGACATAGACGCCCGTCCATCGTGTGTCAGCAGGAGGCGTGAACGTCGTGAAAATTCGTGTATGGACGATACCGCCGATGGTCGCCAAGTCAGCCGTGACGCTCAGGCCCGTGACCAGTTCGGCGTACTCGCGGCCCACGATCTCATCGGGCACACCCACCAGCAGCGTGCAACTCGGGGAGGGCGATGGTTCGCTTGCCGGGACCAGGGTATTCTCGCCGGTTGCCGAGTAACCAACGGCATAGATCCGCGCATAGTACGCGGGTTCTCCCACCGGCAGCGAGAACACCGCGAGGTATTGGTCCGCGCCGTCAGGATAGCGCCCAAGGTCGGTCGGCTCAAACGCGGGCGCGGCAATGGCTGAACCCGCCGTATCGGTACCCACCTCAGAGCGAGATGATCCGCCGTCCGGTGATTCCGCGTAGACGTGGATGCCGAGATAGGTTCCAAGTGACGAAGGCTTGGTACCCGACAGCCCAATCCGCGCCATTGTGATCGACGCGCCCGGAAGGTCCTTGACCCAGTACTCGATGATCGCCGCAGAAAGGCCGGATGGGTCACCCGGAGGAGTCGTGGACCCACTACCGCCGCTACCCGCAACGCCGCCACCGACTTGATAAACGTTCGGCATTACTGACCACCCACGAAGTCTTGGACATCACCAACGGCTGGCAATGAAATCGAGGTCACATCCCCGCCTGCTCGGTCATCGATGGTTTCGCCGGAAGCGGCCGCAATGACAGTCGTAAAACTCCCGCCGCGCCAGTGCTGAATGGATATACGTCTCCCGGTCCATTGAGCGGCAGGCAACAGCGTATAGGTCACATCGTTGCTCGTGCAATCGCAGTAGATCGTATGATCTGTCGGCAACTGTGTCGAATTTGCAGTGATAACCCGCGAGCCCAGAGTTGTCCCAAATACGTAGATCGTGCGCACGGGCGCGAGGGATTCGAAGTACTTTCCGCCACCGTCCCGAGCAAATACGGCAACCAGCATCGTCGTCGCCTGATAGTTATCGACGTTTACCTCGATAGTCGTGGTCTTTGATGGGTCCGTATTTTCTTGGGGCGTGCCGGGGAATTCAGCAAACCATCCCGGCTCCTCAATGATGTAGCGGCTGGTGGAATCCATCCACGGAGGAGAGGTGAGCGTCAGTGCCGTGCTCGTGTTACTGGCAATCGTGTACGTTAGGCCGCGCCCAGTTCCGACAACGACGCGGAGTACTTTTCCCGCCTCCGCATTCGATGCTAATCCAGTAGCACCGAACGGGTTCACCCAGAGCGCATCGGTTACGACACTGCCACTGACCGACGGCTTAGACCAAATCACAACCGCATCAAGAACGGCAACATGACCGGTCGGGTCCGGTGTGACCGTAAGGACGCCGCCCGTGGTATTTGCCGTAATTCGGTAATTGGCAACCGGAAGCGCGGAGCCGTCAGCCTTTCCCGCGAGTGCAATATCATACCCGGCCAGCGCGTTCGCCGTCCATGTTCCACCAATGGTGATCGTGGTGGATGAAACGGCAGCAACCGCGGTTCCGACAATTCCCGTGTGCCGCGCCTTCTTGACCTTAACAAGCAGGTCGTTAAATTCCGGGTCGGGTACCGCACGCCCTCTTGTGTTCAGCGCAGTGATGGTGATCGACGTTGGCTTCCCGCTGCCGCTCGCCTGCCGGGTCATCAGATTTGGCGACGTGCCTGCGTACAGTTCGTAGGTTGACGTATTCGGGTCCCACGTCTGAATGGGAGTAGTGGCTGTATTCGTGTTTGTGCCAGCGGCAATGTCGATGCGACAAGTGGCAATAGAACGAGCCGACGGCGTTCCCACTCCGGAAGCATAGGCGACTACGCAAGCGTAGATAGTGATACCACCCGATATTGTTCCGCCCGTCGTTGCTGTCGTCCCCACAACGCCAATTACGGGCGCATTGATGGTATCCGGTGAGTTGACTGGGATCTCCCCGCCAATCCGAAGAGAGACGATAGGGTTACCCGCTGTGTCTGGTGTTGAAACGGGTTGCAGCGAAAACGTCAAGTCGGTTGCGTCAAACACCGAATCCGAAGTGATCGGCGTGACGGAATTCGGACACCACGGATAAGCCGGACGCGCTAGGCGGTCGTGCGCCTTATTGCTGTACGACGGATCATCCACGTTACCCGCGCTGTCGAGATACCACGCATCTTCATGATGATGGCCGCGAAGCTGCACTGTTTCAAAGTTGCGGGACGGTTTGATCTCCGTGAGACGAATCTGCTGCGAGGTCAACCCGAGTCGCGTATTACTCATGCGGACGATTTGGCCGATTTGCAGCTTACATCCACGGAATGAGGTCGTCCACTGATACCAGTCCGTTCCACGCGTGTCTCCCGTCGGGTTGCCGTGCAGGAGTTTCTTCAGTCCGAGCGTGGCAATCCGTGAGGCGTGATTGTACGAGGCGATTCCTTCCGGGGTAACCTGCAACCCTCCGGGGATCTCCTGTTGTACTCGCCCGATGTCTACCGAATCGAATTCGTTGAACGTGCTTTGCCCGTAGTCGATGCTCGGGTCCTGAAATGGAAAGCTAACCTTATTCGGCGTGCTGGCAATCTGCACGCCATCGCGGGTCAGGTCCCAGCAATTCGACTCATTGAAGTCGTAGGCGGAATACCCATTTGTACTCACACCCGCACGCGTGGTTGAACTGATCGCCGTGTTGTAATTGCTACCGTCTACCGCCGCCGGCTGCTGCTCTGCGAGTGGCCCCTCAACCCGTAAATGTAGCTTTCCGTCGGCTCCGGGCGTCAGGATGCCGCCGAACGATTGCCGGATGGCCCGAACTACTTCCGCCGCGCTACGCCGTTGCGTGAGCGCCAGGGCCATGGAGAAACGGCTTTGCGTGGCCGATGCGCCAGTATTGTCGGTATACGTGATCGTCGCCCGCGCAATCTTTGATGCGTCCGAAAAATCCGAAACGGCAAGGTCGTTGTAGCCGATGGCGGTCCAGGAGAGCGCTTCCACAAGGGACCATACAGGCACAGCCCCGCCGCCCGCGCCGCCATATGTCGCACCAAGTTCGTACCAGAGATAGCCGCCCGTTCCGCTGCCCGTACCTGTCGCCGTGAGGGTAATCGTACCCGGAGGCCCAAAAGTCCAGTTCGTTAGCGTCTGTGCTCCATTCGCAGCGCTATACGAGTTGCCGACGATGTTGACGGTGAATGGCGGATTCCCCGCACAATCTTCATTGGGACCATCGAAGGTCACCACGATATGCCCGCCGCTGCCCACCGCCGTCGCAATCTTGCGATAGACGCGCAAGTCCCCGCGCTCGCAGAGTACGCGAACGGATGGCAGGGAATCTGGCGAAAACACGGACTTCGGCGTGAGAACCTGAATCGCCGTCATGTTCCCGTAGGGGTCACCGTTGCCGTTGTACGGCACGTCGGTATTAGGCGCACCATCCCGCGAGCCTTGATTGATGTAGTGCCATCGAAAGTCACCGCGAGTGGTCGGTCCGGAGAGTTCAACTCCGTTGACAATCACCCGACGAATATTAATCACGCCCCATCCGACGATTACTTCCGTGCGCGTGTAGTTGGCGTCACCGAATGGAGCGATAGGGACGGCGTCCAGCCACAATAAGCCGCCCAAGTGAAGCGGGACGTACTTCTTATACCGCTGCGTCGTGTCAGCGTTGATCCATTCGACCTTTGATCCGGTGAGGTAATCTCGGCCCGATCCGGTCTTCTGCGGCTCCCAGGTGACGCCGCCGAACCGTAGCGGCTGTGTGCAAGTCGCGAACGTGTAAGAGCATGGAGGCGCGGTTGCCAGCGAACGCGACTCGCCGCAGGGATAGAACAGGTCACCCTTCACGGCTGAACCCGCCGTCGTCCGGTCTGCCGCTGTCGCCGGATTGACCCACGGGCACCGCTGCGAAAGAGGCACGGTCGGCAGATTGAACCGCGTCAGGTTCATCTTATTGGTGGCCGTGACGGTCAAATGCTCCGCGTCGAACTTTGGTTGATCGCAAATCCCCGCGAACGGCTGGAAGGAATCGCTTGAATACGTCTGCGTCACCACGTCGTACATCACGTAAGTGAGCGTCATGGTCGCACCACGAAACCCATGCCCGCGCTCGTAGTTGGTCCAGTAATTGCCCGCCGCGTCTGAGATGGTGACGGATGCCGACGGAATGCGGTCCACTCCCTGCTCACTGAGAGATGCCAGACGATCTATGTTTTCGTCGGCCAAATCCCCGATGTAATCGTGCCCGTTAAACGAAGCGCCGCCGTTGGCTGAATCGCCGTTGTGGGTAGACAAGTAGAGCGTTGTTCCGTCGGGAAACAGGAAATCAGCCAGCAGAAGCGGGCGGCTGGTTACCCCCTGCTCTTTTAATGTGTTGATCGTGCTCAAGCGAATTGCTCGACGGTCGTTAAGATCTGGTTATTACGCGGCCCGTTATACTGCCACTCCAGGGAATCCGAGCCATACCGGCACGAAGGGTAGGTGCTACCTGAATCTGGGTCGGTCATCGTAAACGTCGTCAGTTTTCCACGGGCGCGTCGAAAGTGATCCCACAGCGCCTGCGCATCGGCATCAATCAACGTCGGGCCGCCCACTGTCCACGAGCGCAACCCGGTTGAGCGGTTGTACCATGCGGAGCGGTTTTGCTCCGTGCGAACTGCAACCACATCCCACGTGCGCCCATGAGTGTACGGCAGCATCATCCTCGCGCCACTCGCCAGCACGGGGAAGGTTCCAAGCGTGCCCGTATCCGCCGCCCGTCGCTTTTGCCGAATACCAATCTTCGCAGTCGAAAGCCCCGTAACGGCTTGCTCCAAAAAGTCAATCTTGTCGAAGTCGAAATAGCAATGTGAGAACGTGACGCCCTGGAATACAAAGTCCCACGTGTCGTCAAATGGCCCCTTCGTGGATTCCAGAAACGTTAGCAACTGATTGCGTTCCGTCGTGCTCAAGTCCTGATAGAGCAACTGAAAGGACTCATCGCCGGGAGTGATGGCCCATCGCTGCTCCGTCGTGTCGAGCCCCCGCGCGATGCCCGTCTGGAATTCGAGCTTGCGGACGAGCGGCGTACGGAACGACGTTCCGGTCGTTAGCGGATCAGGATAGGTCGCCACTACATCACCTGCCGGAACGTCCCGATAAGCTCTTCCCCGTTGCCGCCAGTGACCGCATGGACCACCGCATCAGCAAAATGAACCGAGTTCCGCTTCGCAAAATCACCAAAACTACCAGCATCTACCGCAGAAATCGGCGCATTGATGATGATCGTGGGAGCGCCCTTGTACGTGCGCGTTCCGCCGCGGTAGTTGTAATCGACCGAACCGCCGCTAATATCGGCGTAGTAGTCTTGCGAGGCGGGTTCGGTGTAGGCACGACGCTTGGCTTCGTTGGAAAGGAATTCCTGCCGCTGCTTTTTGGGGTCTGGGAATAGCGTCGTGATGACGCCAAGAGCAAGCCCTACACCAGCGAGAATAGGTGCGGCAGGACCAGAGACACCCGCCAAACCAAGCAGCGCCCCAGATGCCCCCGCAAGTGACCCAGTAGCAGTCAGCGCACCCTTAACGCCGCCCTGCTTAACGCCAGAATAGACGCCGAATGCACCAGCCGCACCAGCCGCCGCGATTCCCATCGCCCGTTGAGTGCCGGACATTTCGGAATCCGACGAGTTAGAGGACGAGGACACAATCGACGGCGTGCCCATCTCGTCGTAAATGACGTTGCCACCGCCACCGCCTGAATCGTTGTTAGTGAATATGCCGTTGCCAGCGTAACCGCTGAGAGCCGTTGATCCAGTGGCGAGAACCCCGCCACCCGCCCGCCCTGATGCGGCTGCGATTTGCATAGATGCCGCACGCAACTGCAACTGCGCCGCACTGAGTTGGATTCCGCCTGCCGGGTCGGCCCCGAATGGTGTGCCCTTGAGCAACTTTCCGAGGAACGAAGGATTATCCGCCGTGCCAACGAGACTACCCGGTAACGCCAAGCGCCCGGACTTGTACGTCAAGTCCGCGACGTTGCCCGCGATGGTCGAGCCTACGCCAACAATCTGAGACTTGAAGAACGAAGACAGCCCACTGCGCCCGCCAGAGATGAGCGCCTGCAATCCGCCCTCGACGGCATTTCGGTAATCGTCCTGTCCCTTTTTGCGGAGCGCCAACAGGTCAAGCGTGCGCTGCTGAATCACGTCGAGATATTTGAGATCTAACTCGTGGTTGTCAGCACCCGCCGCCCTCTCTTGTTCGATTCCAGAGAGACGAAGTTGCGTAACGCGATTGATGGCGCGGACTTCGTTATTGTCGATGAGCGAAATATAACGAGTCTGGTAATCGACGGCCTGCTGAAGGCCACGGAGGTTGTAATCCCGGTCAGACAGCCGACGGCTTTCCGCCCCGGAGATTTGCGCCCGCGCAATATCCGAATAGGCAGAGTCACGGCCCGCATTGGCCGCGTCGATGTCCGCGTTGCTGATCTGGAATTCGGGGAGATTCGGCGCACCTGTTCTGCCCGGTTCCGACGTACGGAACAGGGTACGCGGCCCAGGTCGCAGCGGGTTTGCCTTGTCCATCGCGCCAGGCGCTACGAAATAGGTGGAAAGCCCTTCGGTAATACCCTTGATTCGCTCAAGAATCTTCAGTTCTTCCTGCAGGTCCCGAATTCTAGCCTGTGCCCGATTGGCTTCAACACTTTTTCCGTCTTCCAGTGCGGCGTTGTAGTCCCGCTGCGCTTCTTTTAGCCGCTCTCTCAGCCTAAATTCCGGGTCAAGCCCCTGGATGGTTGCCTGTTGTGCGCGGCTCTTGATTCCCGCCCTTAAATCTTCGGATGTGACAGTGGGCACGCCGGACTTCACAAAACCGAATGGGTCAATAGCCTTCTTCCCACCGGCCATGAAATCGGCGTTCAGGATGTCGTACGCCGTCGCTGTAGCGATATTCTGAGCCGTACGCGCAGAATCCTGGCGCTTGGCCTCCGCCTTATCTTTGTCGTTCCCAAAGACGAAGATAAAGGGGATCGCAAGACCCGCACCGAGATCCTTTTTCAGCGCGGCGAAACGAGAGGCGATTCGGTCCAGCGCATCATCCAATTTCTTGGCGTCACGCGCCGCAACGTCATCAAAGCCTACACCAAGGTTTCGAAGTTCCTGGATGTTTTCTCGCAGGTCGCGAGTCATTATAGGCAGTACTTCGAGCCCACGCTTTCCGAAGATCGCGATGGCCTTATCTGCCTTTTCCGCAGGATTCTGGATGTCCCCCAGCCTGTCGGCGATGTCTAGGAGCAGATCGTTGATCGGGCGAATGTTGCCGAAAGCGTTTTTGCTTTCGATTCCGAGGGACTTAAGCGCCCGTGATCCTTTGTTGCCCTCTTCGGACCCGTCGGCCAAAGCCTTTGTCAGGCCCTTCATTGTGCCGACCAGCGCTTCGCCGTCAAGTCCCGCATTCTTCGAAGCCTGCGAGAGTAACCCGTATTCCTTTACGGTTACGCCAAGTCGGATAGCTTGATTGCTCTGCTGTTCAGCCAACTCCCCGGTAGCCTTTGCCAGCGTGAACGCGGCCGCTCCAGCAGCGACCATGGCCGTAGCGAATCCTCCAACAAGAAGCCCGGTTGATCCAAATTTATCCGCTACTTTCCCGAGTTGAGTTTCAACCAAGCCTATGGGATCAGAGAATCCTTGCTTGATTTGCGCCGACAATCCACCGAAAGACGAACTGGCTTTTTTGGCGGCGTTTTCGGACGCAGTCCCGACCTTGTTCAGGTTTTCAATGAGTTTTTGGACAGCCTCATCGCCAACCGTTTTTGTTTCGAGCGTTAATGTGAGTTTATCGACAGCCATTAAAGACTCGCGCTATGCGCTGCTTCTTCGGAGGAACGGCACTGCTCGATGACGGTCACCGCGTCAAACCACCACGCGGGCCAAAGAGAAGCGTCAAGGCCGCAGAGTGTCGCGCCGCTTGCCTTGTGGACGAATGAGTTTTCCTTCTCGATCTGGATGAGTTCGCGACTCTCGGGCGTGACGTAACCCGCTGGGCATTCGTCGCACTCGCAACCACCGACGGTGAATATTTTGTCGCGTAAGTGGTGCTGTGGACGCCAAACGAACTTGGGATTGTAGCGAACTATGCCAGACGATTCGCGGACTTTGCCGGGAAGGTCCGGGCCATTGCGACAGGCGCGATTGATGTACTCGCCGTCACGGTTGCAGGCTACGCAGTCGTAGGCGCGGCTGGTGTATCCGCCTGTTCGGTTGAAGTGCCAGCCGACTGCGAGTTTTTTCTTGCGTCTGCCGAGAGGCCAGATGCCTCCACGCACCGCTCGTAAATCTCATCGAGTAGCGCGTCATTCGGACCAGTGAGCACGGCATCGATTGTCGCCGCCTTGCCGTCTACCTCGTACCCGGTGATCGACAGGAGCCCTGCTTTGATGTATGCGGGTTGCAGGTCCTTCGCGACGATCAGATTGGCTTCGTGGTCGAGTACGGTGTACTCGGTTTCCTTGCCGGATTTGATCGTCTCTACCGTGGTGTCTGGTGGATTCAGCAACGCCTCATCGATTTTCGCAAGTTCGGCAACCAACTCGGCACGCCGTTTTTCGAGCGCGGCTTTCGCTGGAACCGAAGTGACCAGCATATCCTTAGACCGCTGGATTTCCGTGAGGCGAGTCCGCGGCTTGAGTAGGCCCATGTCCCGCTCGGCCCGCTGGATTCGGTTGAGGTTGCGGACGGTAAAAGACACGCCCGCAACTGTCGCGCTTGGGTACGTTGTTGTGCTTGCGAAGTTCATAGGGTCTAAGTGAGCGCAATCACGAGATCGTCATTGGCCGACACCGAACTGATTCGGCCTGTCGCGTTGAAGTTCACCGTGCGAAGGGTGCCATCTACACCATAGGTCGGCCGCCCGAGCTTCACGCGTGCGGTAGCGGTCAGGATATTGCCCGCCGTCACCCCGAGCACGAAGACCACTGTTACGGCGGTAGAGGCGCGGCCTTTGTTCTTCAGGCTGGTGAGGTTTGCGGAGTCATCGTCAAGCATCGTCCAATTGATGTTGACGTTGCGCATACCGGAAGTGACACCCTGCGAGTAATCGGTGCCGAAGCAATTCTGCTGCTGCGCTCTGCCGCTTGTGAGCGTGATCTTGCCGTTGAGAATGGTGGTATAGGCGTTGCCATCCAGTGTGGCGCTCCCCTTGTGCCCAAGAATCGGGGTATAGGCGAACGAAGGGGAGGCGGGCTGCGATGGGAACGCCGTCAGTCCGCATTTGCCTTCCGTATCGAGCGAAGAAAAGTACTTGGATTCAATCAGCGACTTGCCGGAGAGGCTGAACCGCACCCCCGCCCAATCAGAGCCGAAGTCGATCTCCATCGAATTGACGATACAAGACGCCGCGATCCGCTGTTCTGTCGTAGACGGCGAGACGAAATCGAACAGGGAAACTGAATAGTTGTTGATATCAGGCGTGTAGGTGACCGACGTTGAGGACACGACCACCGCTGCGCGCCCGAAGGCTGCTTGATAGAGCGCGTCAAGGTCCGGGACGGTGCCGGCAGACCCGCTCAACACTAGCGGAGCCGCTACGGTGACCGACACGGGAGACTTCCGACTGAGTTGCCCGTCGATTTGTCCGAGATTGGTGGTCTTTACGGGATTCGTCAGTTCCGCCTGATCCTGCTGCATCGTCAGTTCGGAAAAACCGAAGGCATCCCCGTTGGCGACCGTGGACGCGCCGGTTGAATTAAGGACCGTCCCGTAGACCGATTCGAGTTGAACGAACCCGGTTTGCAGTCTTACTTCTTGGAAATTTGCCATGTTACGCCCCCTTCTTTAGCGATTCGCGGAAGGCGTGCAGGGCATCGCGCCCAGCCTTCATCTTTGCCAGAAACTCAGTCGGCGCGGAATTGCGCGGCCCCGGATAGGAGTACCGCTCTTGCTCCGCGTCCGTAATGCCGAGCGCTTGCCAGTCCGATTCGGGAATCAGTGGGCAACTGCCGAGCACGTGGGATGCGGCGTCTTCGTCAGATAGTTCGATGGTTGCGCCGTACTCCTGCAAGCGCTCGCCGCCGATAAGATGATCAATGCCTAAAAAGCGATATGTGCTCATGCTCTTACCCTCAGACTTATTTCGATTGGAATCACTCGCCGGAATCCATCCGTAAGGAGTTCGACCGGCTGCCGCGTGCTTCGGTAGGTCATGTAACTTACGGACGGCGACCACGCGGCGTCACTCGACTCAAGGCACGACGTGCAGGCGTCTTCGATGGCGTCCGCGTAGCTTTCTACATCATCAAGCTCGACATTGATGCCAGTTCGACGGTAGAGGTAGAAGTCGCAATGCGCCGCGATGATGCCAGAGAACGTTAGCGGCTTTTCAATGTGCTGGTTTTCCGCATCAGATGTGTAGATTGCTAGGCAAAGCGTTCCCCGCTCCGAGTCGCCGCCGTCGATTTGCAGTTGCGTTTTCCCGATATCCTGCGGATCGATGTACCCGAAGTACACGGACTTCGATTCGGGAGCCCAATCAATAGCGGGTACCGTTACGCCGTAGTCGTCCGCAATGCCAGCTATGCGTGCGTTGAAGCCCGTGGCATCATCCGCCAGAATCGCCCTAATGCGATCGCGCGCTATTTTTCGGGTCTGCAGAGAGGTCATGCTGCTTCAGCAAATGAACTAGCGGCAATTCGGAACCCACGGCGACCGGCTGCGAAGTCCTTTATGGCTGCCTCGAACAGCGTGCGCGAAAAGGCGTAGATCTTGGCCGCGTCGCCGCCACTGAACTGGAACCACGGGGCACGTTGCTCATTCGCTCGCGCTTTGCCTCGCGCCCAATCGGTCGAAAACCCGATCTGAACCTGCGTGTCTGACACTTTACGCACGGACAGGTTATCGAGCATGTGACCCTTGGCCCACGGCCCGCTGCCTTTGGCTCCGAGCCCGTACAGGTTGCGGATCGGTTGTCCACCCCCTGCAACCTTTGCACCGGCATAGCCACCAGCCCCGACAAACTTACCACCAAGGAAAACGGGTGCCCGCTTGGTTGAGAGCGCGGGCATAGCGGCATCATCAGAGCCGACGCCTTTTGCAACGCGACCCTTCACGGTTTCAATTGCGAAGTCGCCCAGTTGCTTCATCTGCACCGCGGCGAACGAAATACCGCCCGGACCGCTGCCCGCAAATGTGATCCTTCCGCCACTGTCGAGTTTGTACGGAAACACCTGCTGCCCGGAGCGTGTAATACGTGGCTTGAGTGCGATCATGGCGCGGCTTGCATGTAGCGGAGAGGAAGATGGATTCCGCCGGCGCGGTCGTACCAATCGGCGGCCACATCAAACGCCACCTTGTACATCTTGCCCGCCCGAATGATCGTGTCGTCCTTCTGGGGAACAGAAGCGAACGATGACAGAGGCGCAAAGGCAATGGCGCGAATGCCAGGATTGGTCTGCGCGACGGCTTGTCCTTCGGACCAGATGACGGAGATGGTTACCGGGGACTCCACGCCAGCCGCCTGATAAGTGACCGGCTCACCGAACCCATCGATTACCTCAGAGTTCAGATCCGCAATGTCATCCGCCCAGCTCATTGGTAAACGGCGCGAGTTGCCAGTGTGATCGTGCGGGATGCGCCCTGCGTCACTGGAGAGCCGCTCGTGCCGCTCCGTAGCTTGATGTAGCGCACGCCCAGTAGATCATTCGGCGGGATGATGATGAACGTAGAGGCCGCCGTCACTGTGGCCGTATACTCCGAACCTCCGATTGCGTAGACATTGAAGAATGTTGAGCCATCCATCGACGCCTGCAACGTGAGATTCGCCGCGGTCCACGCTGCCGGAAGCATGATTCCGACTAATTGGCGTCCATTGAGATCGACGGAGCCGCTTAGGCTGGCAGCATTCGCAATTGTCGCCGTGGTCAACCACAACGATTTGACAGGCATCTGCTGCTGGGCCAGGGCGGGGAGGGCCGCCCCGGCGAGCAACAGGGCAATCAGCGGGAGAGTGCGACTGTGTTTAGTTGTCATGTGTGGAATCGCTCTTACGCTGAAAGCAAAACTACAGATTGGAGTGGACGCGGTAGGAAACTTTGTACTTCAGGGTTGCATCCGCGGCGGCGTTGCCGGCAATCTCACCAGCGCCCAAGTTGTGCAGCACGAGCGCCTTATTCAGCGAGGCGGAACTGGCGGCAATGGGATCGATCTTCGGCAACCCGAGCGTGGTCGTGTCAACCGTCTGATCGATAAATCCGGTGGATTCGATGGTTTGCGAGACTTGAGCACCGCTGCCGTTGGTGTACTTGACAGCGAGATTAGCCGTGCTTTCGGTCAGGGCGTTAGTGCCCGCCTTGAGTTCCAGCACCAAGCTAACCAACTCCAACATTTTATTGGCACCGGGAGCCGGAACCAACGTGATCGGAGTCGCCCGCAACGCTTTGATTTGCGCGTTGGTCAACGTCCCTTCGAGGTATCCGACCTGCCATCCGCCAAACGAAGGCGCGATGATGCCCCTTTTACTTTTTGCGAGACCCATGTTTTTCTCCCTTCGGCGTGATGGCCGGCGTTTCCGTGCTTGCGGTGGCGGTGGCAACCGGGACAATCATTCGCCGCTCGAACATCTGACGAACACGGGTACCGTGAATCGCCAATTGCTTCGGGAATGCGTCGCCCGGCTGGAAATCGAGACCCGCGAAGCGGAGAGGCCGCCCTGCGACGGCGAACTCCGCTTGCGGATTGAATTTTGGTAGTGCGCGATAGGCCATGCGGTCACCCCTAGGCGACGATGGTGTCCCAGAACGTGCCGAGATCGGCAGAGATGAGCTTCAGGTCGAACGCGGCTTCGATTTCCACGCGGTCAGACGCCTTATTCTCCATACGGAACCGCTTAATGCGGTTGCCTTCCGGGCCAGCGCCAACATAGCCAGTCCAGGAGAACGTGTAGCCGGCGGAAGGGGTCATCAGGCCGGGTTGAGGCGCGGCGTAGCACAACAGCGCCTTTTTGCCGCCAATGAAAGCATGAACGTTGGTCGCGTTCTTATTGGCCGTGTTCTCAATCGCCTTCATAACGAGCACACGCTCAATCTTGAGCAGAGAGGCCAAATCGCTGAGATCGACCTGCGCAACACCGTTCGTCTGGCCGTATTTCACGCGGTCAACGATGTCGGGGTGGTCAATCAGTTTGTCGAGCACGCGCTGCCCGATTACGAGGGTATTGGGCTCGAAGCCAGTGGACTCAAGCACCGTGGTCTTGCCGAGACGGATGTCCTCAATCGGCGTCGAGTTGGGGTCGTTCCATTGCAGGAACGTACTCGTGCCGTTGGCACCGCTGGCTACGCCATCCCAATCGTTGGTCCAGACGCTTCCCGCAAAATAGTTGGCTACGAACACCTTTTCGCGCTTGATGAGCGCCTTGAGCGTCACGTAACGTGTGGCTTCCATATCCTGATTCAGGACGGCATCGGCATTGGCGCGGATCGCGTCGGGAATGTCCTTGTGAAAGGCATAGATCGGCGCGTAATAGGTCGGCGTGTTGTCCAGCGTATAGCCAGAGCCAGCGGATTCGTCGCCAGGCGCACGCACTTCCATTTCGTCACGGTTGAATTCGCCGCGGTCGTAGGTGTAGTAGCGGTCGGACTGCTTTTCGACCGGCACGTTCGGGAACACCTGAGAGGCGACAAAATTACCCTGGTCCTGAAGATACGCGATGCTGACGTTGGTCAACGGCGTATTTACGTGGACATCACCAGCGGTGGGTTGAGGCATGTAATTTTCTCCTTAGTTCTTTCTTTGGGATTCCAGCCACTACCGCTGGAGAATGAGCAAAACAGGGATAAAATCACCGACAAGGCCAGTTTGCAGAGCCTTCGCGACGATCTTTCCGCTCGTTTGGGTTGTCAGGCCGCCACCAGTACCAACAACTTCCAAGAGGTCACCCTTGGTGGCACCGCCCGTGCCGAGCTTGGCAGTGCAAATCTGACCAGGGCAGGATGCGACAGAGCCTGGACGGCCAGCCGCAGCGGGCTTGTCCTGGAGGATGCCATCCGCGGCGGCAGCAGCAGCCGTGAGCGCAATATTGCCACTGGAGTTGATCGAGACCGCGCAAAACTGGGAGGCCGAAAGGTCGGCGTTTGCGGGGACGTTGATCGGTGTGAGATTTTGTTCGTAAGCGATTCCCATTGTGATTTCTCCTGTTCCTGTTTTCTGCTTCTATTGCGGCCTACTGGAGCAAGCTCCGCAGGTAGTCGGTGTTCGCGCCGGGACGTCCAGCGAGATACTCGATGTAGGCGTGCGGGTTGCGGGCCAGGAGTTGGGTATACGCCTTCTCCTTTGTGGTATTGCCGGTAGCGGCAAGGTTTGCCGCCGCAGTTTCCAGCGCGGTCAATGCGCCGGGCTTGCCGAGCGTGCTGATACCCTGAATCGGGGTTTCCTTAACGCGGCGCATGGCGAGCAGTTCTTCGCGAACGCCGCTCATGTTGAGCTTTTTGGAGTGGAGTTCCTTGGCGACAGAAAGCGGCTGTCCCGCCAACTCGCAAAGGTCCACGATTTCTTCCATCGACGCGGCAGCCTTCACGGGCGTGGCGGCAGCGGCTTGCATGATTTCATCAGCCATTGGTTTTTTCTCCTCTTCGTCGTCTTCGTTCGGGTCGATTTGGTCTTCGCCCGGAAATTCTTCGTCGTCATCTACCGGCTTCGCCGCCAAGCTAAGCTCGGTAGCCTCTGCCGTTGCGCTCACTTGAGCCATTTCTTGCTCCTCTGTCTGAATCGTGGCGGCAGAGGCCGTCACGCTACTGCCAAAGCTCGTGTTTCCGCCCACCAGCGCGGCCAGATCGTCCAGCGCTTGGTCGAAGGTGCCCACAGTGTCCGCTAGTCCGGCTGTAACGGCATCCGCGCCGAAATACAGTCCCGCCTGCATGGATTTAATGGAATCCGCCGAAATACTGCGATTTTTGGCCACCATCGACCGGAAAAGGTTGCCCAAGCGGCTGATTTCCGCCTTCAAGTCGGCCTTTGCGCTATCCGCCAGTGGTTCGTGCGGGTTAAGGTCTACTTTCTTATCGCCATCGAAGATGTAGGTGTAGAAAACACCCATCTTTTCGTCGAAACCGCTCTGATCGCAGTGTAAAGCGACTACGCCGATGCTCCCGCAACCGCCCGTTTGGGTCACATACAGACGGTCGGCGGCGCATCCGAGCGCATAGGCAGCACTGAAACAGTCGTCATTTGCGACGGCGTAGATGGGTTTCTGCCCGCGCGCGGCAGCGATTTCATCCGCTAACTCGAACAATCCGGAGACTTCGCCGCCAGGAGAGTCGATATCGAGCAAGATTCCCTTGCAATTCGGGTCTGCAAGCGCATCACGAAAGCAACCACGGATTTCACCGTAGGTTGTCGGGCCACCGCTTATTGCATCACCGCTATCCCGCTTCACGAGCGGACCAACGACTGGAATCACCGCGATAGTGGCCTTCTTTGCGCCAGGTTTCCCAGCCAATTCCACCGTGTACTCACTGATCGTTGCCCGCTTCTCGGGTGCTTCCACCGCCACAATCGGCACTGCGCCAGGACTAAGATCCAAGCGCGCGGAAAGAACGTGCAGAACGCTGTCGATCTTCTCCCGCCGCATCATTAGTGGAGTGTTGAAGATGCGGGCGGACAGATGCGCGAGCCTGTGCGGAATCATTGATGCCATAGGATTGTCCTTGTGGTTTCTTATTGGACGATGCGAGTCGGAGCGTCTTCCGGCTGCGTCAGTAGCGCCATCGCCAGCTTCGAGGTTTCCTGCTTCAGCGGCGCATTCTCGTTGTAGCTGATGCCCAACTCACGCTCGCGCTCACGATCTGCAGCGTTTTCCCGGTCTACCTGCTCGACATTCTCTCCGCTCTCATTGACTACCGTAGAACGGCTCGTGAGGCCGTTATTGATCGCCAGGATTGACGCCGTAGTGTCTTTCAGTGGATCAACCCACGGCCAACCCGGAGGCGTCCACTTGATGTCCTCGTACTGCTCGGGGTCCACCATATACATCGGCAAATCCAACCCGCCAGAGAGCACGCCTACGCGCAGCCACTCGCGATACACGCGGTCGCAGACCTTGTGGATGAAGATTTGATGCTGGATTTGCTCACAGAGCCGACGAAATTCGATCAGCCCGGCACGAATCGACGAATAGTTGACGCCTGTCAGATCACCGGTCAACATTTCGTAGGTCAGACCGATGCCGCGAGCGATCAGTCTCAACTGTTGGCGGAAAAACGTCTCATACTGGCCGCCAACATCGGGAGGATTCGCAAACGTTACCGATTCACCGGGGTCCAGGTCTAGAAATGTTCCCGTTTCAAGTTCCGTCGCTACCTGAGACAGTGGCGCATTCGGATCAGGTTGGCCATCCGACGGCAGTGGTGAGCCGTCGCCATTGTCAGCCGCACCCGTGATAAATCCCGTAAGCGCCGAAACGAGTGCCTTGCGGTTCAATTCGCTGTCGTCGTAGCGGTCCAGATCCCAGAGCTTTGTCATGACCGCCGTGAGCCACGTTTCCCCGCGGATCTGCTTCGGCCTAAGTGGCCGATAGAGATGAATGATATCCGACGCGGGCACGCGAGTCGTTACGCGGGCCTGGAGCGTGAAGAAAACCGTTTCGTAGGGATGCTGGACGAATAAGTGATAGGCGACTCGACGCCCCGCCGCGTCAAACTCGACGCCACTCTTGACAGTGTGCCCCTCCGGGATCTGCCCCAGTGATGTCGGCCAGATATTCAGCGGGAGATGATCCGCTTCGAGCAATTCCAGTTGCAGCGGAATCCGCATCCGCATCTCTTTAGGCGCGATACGGAAGCGAAACAGGGACTCGCCCGCCTCCATCATGGCGCGGAATGAGAGCGCCTGCTGCCCGTAGAAGTCCAGCATATCGTCGAAGTCGGACCGACGAGTCCAGCGATTCCACGCAGTGTGGATCTGTTCACGGATGGCCGGGTCTTTGTGCTGCGAAAGCGGCGTGATCCCTGTTCCGATAGCGTTCGAGGTATACGATTCAATAGCGCCACGCGCGGAGGGCGACTTGCGCACCACATCACGCGCCCGATCCCGCATCAACTCACCATTCGAGTAGATGAGCGAGTTCGGGCCGTCCTTGGTGGTTACCCATCCCTTTGCACGCCGTCCAGTACTGGCGGCGTCATACGCAGACGCACGGGTGCGCCGCGCCGGAGGTATCGGCATATCGGCGTGACCTGCGGCCTGCGCTAGGCTTCGGAATGTTTCGATTTTGGGCACTAGGCTCCGGGCTGCATCCACTCTTCGACGCGCGGAATAGTAGGCTCAAAGAGAAATTCGACTGTTTCCCCGCGTTTCAACTCCAGGAATCCACCAGTCCGAAGGCAAGCGACTTCACGCGCAATTTGCGCCGCCCGTGCTTCCTTGGGATTCCCGAACAAATATTGAAGACCGAATATCAATATCCCTTGCTCCCGAGATACGCTCGCCGCTGTCGAATGCGCGTGGCCCCACTGTTAGCAATCTGGCCGTTGATGATTGAAAGCGACTGCTGAAGGTCCGTCAAACTTTTAAACGTCCGCGTCCGTCCCTCGAAGGAAACCGTAAGCGTGCCGCTACCGATGGCCGCCAAGAGCGCATCTTTGTACGCCTGAAGTTGCGTGAGTGTCGTTGCCATCGTCTAACCCATACGAAAGCGAACCCGCCGCCCCGTCCGCGATTGTTGCTGTGCGGCGACTACCGGAGGCGGTGCCACTAGCGTAGTTTCTACCGTAGTCGGCTCCGGTTTAGGCTTACGGACCGTTCCGACGTGCGCTTCCCACGCTTCCCACCAGTGATTGCCACTACGATCAATCCCGAAGTGCGAAGCTGCTGCACGAGCGTAATTCCCACAGTCGAGAGCCTCATTTCGCTCCCGCTCTTTGACCCATTCGCCCTTGCGATACCCCTTAACAACGCGGGTAACATACCGCTCCGCGCACAACTCGCGAAACCATTCCTCTTCGGCATCGCCCGGGAAATGCACCCAGCCTGCCGGGTACTTCACCTCCCCATCGACCGCTTCCGGTTTCGGCTGACGAAGCTGGCCGTACAATTCAGCCTTGGCCATCGACACATTCACGGGCCACACCCGGACGCCGGCCTGAATCCGCTTACCGTTGCGCGTGATCTCTGCGGCTTGTGGTTGACCCACAAGGGCCGGACCGCTCGATTGGCCCTTGGTTACGATCCAGTCACGCTTGCCTCGTGCCCACGCATAAACTTCCGCTGTGGCGTATCCAGAATCGATGGCACCCTGAACCACCGACATATCCAGCCCACTCGGATGATGGAAGGTGGCAGCCCTCGCAACATCAAACTGCTGCCAAACTTCCGCTCGGCTCGTGTCTCCCATGAGCACTTGCCGGTCAAGAAACCAGCGCTGCTTACCGCGGCCCCATCCCCAGAAATCAATAACAATTCGGTCTTTCTGGACGTCAGCGCCCGCCGTTACGAACAGGACGCCTTGTGGTGCCTCGCCGCGGAGATATTCCTCTTTCCGACCCTTCAGCGCTTCCCAGTTAGCGGGTTCTTCTCCGGGTTGCCGCCAGAGTTCCGCCAATGAGGTATTGACGAACGTCTGAAGCTCGGCAGGGTTATCTTTCTTCGCTACGAAGTCCTCAACCATGTCGCCAATGGTTTTCCATGGCGAGTACAACTCCGAAATCCAAAACCCAGCCACACCCCGGAAAGGCTTCTCTGCACGCCATTCTCCGCGCTGGCAGGCTTCCCACCGTTGCGGATCATTCCATGCCGTTCCGCAGAATGGGCAACCGTAATGCGCCGTCTCCCGCGGTGCCTGCGCTTCCCATTTGACGTTTTCCCATTTCAGGATGTGACGTTCACCACAGGAATGGCAGGGAACCCAAAACTTTCGCTGATCACTCGCCTCATAAGCAGCCGCAATCTGCGAATCACCCTCTATTGTGGGTGAACAAACCTGCACGATCTTTGCTCGGCTCCGAAAGGTTGCGGTGCGCTTGACGCCCAAGGAAAACCCGTCGCCCTCTTTGCCGACGTTTTTCGGCCACTTATCCCGCTCATCTGCGAAAAAATATCGAATCGAGCGCCGCGCAAAATTGCCAGGTGTCTGTGCCCCTACCATCGAAAGCGTCCCACCAGGGAACACTTTATGCAGGATAGTGTTAGACTTCGACGTCCGCTTTTCAGGAGCAACCCGCGACCGCAGGGCCTCAATATCTCTCACCATTGGCCCTATCCGTTCCTTGCTGAACGTCTCAGCGTCAGCCTCAGACGGTTGGGCCAATAGAATCGGGCCAGGATCACGCGCTATCGCATACGCTAGAGACACCTGCAAGCAGAGCGTTTTCAGCATCTGCGTTGCCGACATGATTACGATCTCCCGTACGTACGGGTTCGTAAATGAGTCCAACGGCTCCCGCTGATAGCCGTAAAGCGTGAGTTTGCCCGTAGCGGCGGAATACTCCGGCGACAACCGGAAGTGTGATTCTGCCCACTCCGACAACGTTTCCTTGGGCGGGGCCGCCCAGCCCGAACGGGCCTCGCGGGCTAATTGCTGCGTCGGTGTCATGCATTGGCGCTTACCAGGGAGGATCTACCGTTAAGCCTAATTCTGTTTCCAGTGCTGCCCAGAAAATAGCCGAAACTCCCGTTTCGTTGAGTTCCCATGCATACTTCGCAAACTGGGCGAGTGATCTTCCCGCTGGTGCGCGTTCCCCGGATTCGTAATATGCAATCAGCCTTACGGAAAACCCGAAGTGAACCGCAAATTCTTGCTGCGTCATGCCAGACGCGGCACGCAATCGGATTACTGCCTGCTTCAAGTCGTGGCTCATGCTGCTGTAGGATACTCCGCGAGTTCATTTAAGGCTTGATAGATTCGCTCACGGATCATTTCCCGGCAGCGGATCGGGTTGTATTCAGACGCTAGCGTATCGCCCAATTCATCAGGAATCGCCAGAAACGTATTCCGCGCCGCACTTCGCATCTCGTCCCACGCCTGCTTGACTTCGTCCCGCGGAAGCAGCGAGCCTTCTAGTTTGCGCCGTTCCAGTTCCGCGGTCTTCGCCTTCTCTCGCGTAAGCCGTGTCTGCTCATGCGTCAGAGTGCCCGGAGGTGAAGTTATCGCGGCGTCTGTGCCGTCCGCGGCCTCGGGTACGACCGGAACATCCTCCGGCTGCTCATCGAGCGACTCTGTGGCTTTAGACTGCGGTTGCCGTTGAACCACCGACTGCTTCAATGTGGCGCGGACTTTTCGGAGATCATACTTGCCGCGAGCATCCGGTTGAATCTTGCCGGCCTTTTTCAGTTGACTGACTCGTGCCGGCGAAATACCGAGAGCCGCCGCCAACTGATCGCCGTTTAACCCACCCTTCATTTCCGGTTAAGCCCTTAACAAAAATGCCAACTAGCCCCAATCCGCAACCGGTTTACC
>ERZ869929.52-NODE-52-length-59162-cov-19.349959_pt1 | contig 59162 bp, 81 predicted proteins | sample MGYA00579312_ERZ869929 | MGnify/ENA primary metagenome ERZ869929 (study PRJEB32216, sample SAMN09231818) | wastewater metagenome | place: USA: Maryland | collected 2016-08-09 | study: EMG produced TPA metagenomics assembly of the PRJNA472060 data set (Reclaimed... | reverse complement strand
CGGTCGTTCATCGCGGTTGCTCCTGTTCACCCCTCGCCCGAATCGCGGCGGCAATTTCACGGTAGTCATAAGCCCACACTTCACCATCAAACATCTTCGCACACGCCTCACGCTCGGCTGCGGTAACAAGGGCGGCGAAGCGTTCAAACTTATCAACGTCCTCTACTTTTATAGTGAATCCAACTTCACGCGCTACTTGAATGATGCTGTCAAGGGTCATTTGCTCTCTCCCCTCGCACGGATGGCTTGTTGCTCACTCGCATAGTGCGCCGCACACACGGCTTGTCTTTCGTGATCTGGTATTCCCCATAAGTGTGTGCTGTCTCCTTTTCTCGCATAAAGCGGTATGGGGTTGTCCCACCCCCTTGCTACTTCCTCAACAGAAGTAATCCTGTTATGGGTTTCAAACGGTGGCTCTGGCTGTAAACGTTGCATCCATGCAATAGGCTTTTCCTCCAATGCGGCACCTTCTATGCGCCCGCGCATGTAAACAGCCTCCGCAAATTTATTCAACTGCTCATGCGATAGCGTCCAGACTTGCGCGTTACAGGTGCTTACGACTTCAGTCAGAATTTCTAGGACTTCTTCACTTTTCATTTGCTTTCTCCCCTCGCACGGATGGCGGCGGCGCACCGTTTTGCTTCTTCATCTTCGCGGTTGTTATCTCCCATAACGCGGCTATCACACACCTTAGCGCACGCCTCTCGCTCTGCTGCGGCAACGAGGGCGGCTAATCGCTCAATAAACGGGGAAACAAATACCGGCCTTGATTTTGATGCGATTATTGTTTGCGTTTCCTTTCTAGCCTCTCGCGCCAGTCGGATGATGTCGTCGCGGGTCATGGTTTCTTTTCCGTCACTTCGCACACGCCAATCTCAGCCATCTTTCCCAGACAGCACTTCATACAAAATCTTTTTACGCTGTAGTCAATAGTGCTACTGAATGTAACAACGCTTTCCACAACGCCGTGAGTTGGGCAGATGTATTCCGGATTGCTAATAATTAACTTGTCGTCGTTCATTTCATTTCTCCTCTCGCACGTATAACGTCTGCAATAAACCCTGCGCGGTATTTTTCAAGTTCAGACAACGCACCACTTTCAATTTGGACGTCGCATATCTTCGCACACGCCTCCCGCTCGGCTGCGGCAACGAGAGCGGCGAATTTATGGACTCGCTCAAAGGCTAACGCGCCAATGACATAAGTTTCTGCCCACAACTTGTTTATTTCCTTACTAGTCATTTCGCACCTAATTTACGAAGTTTTTGAGCCACGTGACGTCCGTAATATGGCCTGTCCTCTTCCTTGTCAAAAACCATAGCAAGCCTTTCTCGCTCGGCTGCGGCAACGAGGGCGGCGAAGCGTTCTAAATATACAGAAATACCCCACACTTCATCTGGCCCATCCCTAGAAGGGGCAATACGGAAACCAGCCTCTTGCGCTATGCGTATGGTGTCATGTGGGTTATGTCTCACCTCTCGCTCAGCTTTTACTGCATCCCGCAGTCGCTCAATCTCTTTGTCCTTCTCGGCTTCCGTTAGCGCCTGAATTCGTTTAAGCGTTTGGTTCGTTACGCGCAGTGAATTCATTTTATTTAATCGGTCATAGGATAAATCTCGTAACCTCTCAATCTCCTTGTGGATCAAGTCTGATTCCTTTTCCCGAACTACGGCCATGGTTTCATCGCTTTTGCTGCGGATTAGTCCCTCAACGACAGAGATAAGGTTGGCAAACATAAACACCTCCTTAACTTCAGCGTCGGGACGCACAAACCAATCGCCGGACTCCGATTTGTCTATAAGCCCAACTTTGCGCGCACATGCAAAAATTTCTTCGCTAGTCATCGCGGTTGCTCCTCAAAGTCTTTACACCATTTGAACTCGTCGCACGTTTCATCAATCGGCAAGTCGTCAAAGTCACTGCAATAGTGCCGCTTCTCGCCAGTCAGTACCCTCCCCCAAAAGTGAAGGCAGGATTTTTCCCATTCTTCGTCGTCGTGGTTCATCTCGGTTGCTCCTGTTCACCCCTCGCCCGAATAGCGGCGGATACTTTAATCACCCCTTTGCCGGGTTTAGGTAAATATCTTTCTTGCCACTCGGCTAAATTCGCACACGCCTCACGCTCGGCAGCGGCAGCGAGAACGATGACCCGTTCAATTTCCAAACCAATTCCTCTGCGTGGGGTTTTTGGTGGATAGATAAAGTCCGCTTCGTCAGTAACAAACCCTGCCTCTCGCGCAATACGGATAATGTCATCGCGGTTCATCTCGGTTGCTCCTGTGTACGTTGTTCTCGTAGCTGTTGCTGTAACTTCCTAATCACTTCTTCCTGCCTCTTGGCTTCGTTCATCGCACCGGCTCGATACGCGGCCGTGAAAAACTTCTCCGCGGCTTCGATGCGATCGGGGCTAGACATGAAGAGCCTGGACTTACGCGCCACGGCTTTGATGAATTCCCGATCCGGTATGACGATCCTGGCGCTCATTCTTTAGGCCCTCTTTCCAGATGATATAGTCGTATTGTTTGATCCCGCGGTGTATGGCGGTCGCCATGTGGTGCTGTTTGATGCCCCACGCTTCGACGAGATCCTTCAGCGGAACTCGATCGTTATTGGCGTGGGCGATGCGTTTGCGCTCGAGCAATACCTTGTACTGCTCGAGGGATAGCACGAGGTTGTATCGTCCTGGTTTGGTGTAGGTTTTCATAGTGGTTCTAGTGTTTTGGTTACGCCGTCAATGTAGCCGCGGTAATAGGACATCCTGGCTTCCTGGCACTCGAGCTCTGACGGCCGTCGGCCGTGAATCTTCTGCGCTCGCTTCCAGTCCTCTAAATACTGGACCGAAGCGTCGTACGCTTTGTCGTAGAGCCAGGACTTGCCTTCTTCGTTCATATCACTTGGGCATCTTACTGACGTGGTGGTGTTTCCATCCTTTGGGCGTCTCGATGAATCCGACCAGCTTCAATGTCTCTTCTGTTCGGCATACACCGTCTTTCCGCTTGTGTTGTCGGAAGCTATCAGGAGTGACGAACGTGCGTTTGCATTCGGTGCAGCGTCGGATACGCGGTGTCGTCATTCCGTCCTCGTTTCCAACATTGCATCGGCGACCTTGTAGGCATCTTGCACAAGCTCCCATCGGTTCGGGGCGCTGCCGCCGTTACCGGTGAGGATCGCTTGCATAGCGGCCGTGGCGAAGTAATCGCGCAGGGTGATACCGCCGTCGACTTTGATGGATCCGTTGTCCTCGGTCAGTTTTTCAGGAAACAAGTTCATTCGTCTTCTCCAGTTAGTTCTTCAATGATGTCATCTTCGATCAGCATGCGTTGTGACTCGCTCAGTACCTTGAGGATGTTCACAGTCGCTTTGCGTCCGTCTTCTTTCTCGAGTTCGACATACGCCGACTTAAGGTCGACCATTGGCGGCAGCATGTAGCCGCCTGCCTCGATCGCCTCCAGGATCTCATACGTTATAGCGACGTCGAGGTTGATCTGAGTTAAGTGCTTCTTCATCTTTCTTCCTGTTGGCCTCGATACGTGCCAGTATTTCGGCTTGTTTATAGGCTTCATCGAACATCGGTTCGACGTGTTCGCGAATGATTTGGGACATGCTTTTTTTGTGGAACTTTGAGAGCTCCTTGAGCATGACATGCACATCCATAGGCACCATGACCGAAGCGAACTTCGTACCGAGGCGCTTACTTGGCGACTTGCGGTTTTTGTAGCGGTAGATGCGCTTGCCGTCCAATCGACGGCCGTTCGCGCTGATATAGTTATTCAGCTCTTTGAGCTTTCGTTTGCCAGCACGATCGGTTCGTGCAGCCAGACGCGCCGCTCCCAAGCGCGGGTAGCGCTTATTGAAGTCGTCGTAGTTGAGATTAGTCCACTTACGACCTTCTGGAAGCGGATAGCGTTCTTTCTCTTTGCGGCGGCTCACACCATTCTCCTTTCTTAGGATCAGAATCTAGCCGATCAAAAATCAATTTGCAACTATCCTTTTGCCTCGCCCCAGGAGGGCCCGATTTCGGTATCCACTTTGGAGGGCACTTCTAGGTTCACGGCCTCCTTCATGAGTCGCGCAGCTTCGAGGGCAGCAGCTTTGTCCTGGACGCTGACGGCCACTTCATCGTGCACCTGGAGGAGGATACGAAATCCTGCTTTGTGCAGCGCGAGCATGCCGGACTTGGTCTGATCCGCGGCGGATCCCTGAATGAGGCGGTTCAAGCCTTTGTACGTCATCGCACGCTTGATCCGTGGTCCGTATTCCACGACGGCTTGTTCGCGTGGAAGCGCTTTATTCACGCCCCATTCAACGGGTTCCCAGAGAGGGAAGCGGCACTTGCGGCCCAGTAACGTGCGGATTGATCCGCCGGAGGCGGGGTGTTCGATCCGGCGCATGACGGCATCGACGGTGCCTTTGAGGAAGGGGACGTTGGAGTGGAAGGCACTGATGAGCTCGGCGGCCTCGTCGAGCGGGAGGTCTAGGGAGTTGGCGAGCTTTTGTTTGCCCATGCCATACATCAATCCGAGTCCGATGGTCTTGGCGGCTTTACGTTTGATGCCCGCCATATCTGCCACCATTTGGTGGAAGTCGGTGTTGGGGTCGCTTCGGTAGGCGTCGGCCATGCGTTCGGCTCCGGGGAGCCCGAGTAGGGTTGCGTAATGGACGAGAAGCCGAGGCTCCTGTGAGCTGAAGTCATTGGCAGCCCAGAGTTGGCCTTCTTCCGGAAGAAACAGCGAACGTACCAGGGGGCCGATGATTTCATGGCGTGCGGGGACCTGTTGGAGGTTGGGGTTGTTCATCGAGAGGCGGCCGGTGACGGTGCCGCCGTCTTCCGATCGCATCTGGTTGATGTGCGGGTGGATCCGGCCGTCCTTGGCGCTATGGCGCAAGTAGGGCTCGAGAAAAGTTCCGTGAGTCTTGTTGAATTCTCGGGCTTCGACGATCAGCTTGGCCACGGGATGGTCATGGCTATCAAGAAAATTCTTGGTAAAACTAGGAAGTCCGGTCGTCGTCTTCGGATAAGCGAGGTTCATCTTGTCGAAGGCTTTGGCGATGCTGGCCGCGGCCCATATGTCGACTTTTTCGCCAGAAATTAACTTGATCTGTTTAATGTGTTCATTCTCTCGACGTTTGAAGTCCTCCAGCAGTTGCTCGCACTTGTTGCGATCGAAGCGGATGCCCTGGAATGTCAGGTCGATCAGCACCGGCAGCAGCTCTGTCTCGAGCGTGAAGATGGACTCGACTTCCTCTTTGCGTAAGAGGGTTTTCAGGTGGTGCCAGAGCTTGAGCGTAAGAGCCGCGTCCTGTTCGGCGTAATCGCCGACGTACATGGCAGGCAGCTTCCAGAGCTCCTTCTTGGCGTGCACACCGAAGTCGGAGGCCGCGTCCTTGAGACCCTGTTCGGACTTCACTTCCTTGAGGTAATCAAAGCCTAGGGAGTTCAGGGCGAAGCTGTAGCGGTTCTCATCGATCAGCGGGGCGGCAAGCATCGTGTCGTACACGGTACCGTTAACCGTGAAGCCTGACGCTCGAAGCCAGCCTAAATCGTATGCCGCGTTATGCATGATTTTATCGCACGGCAGTTCAAGCACCTTCTTCATCCATCGATTGACGATCCGCTCATCGAGGTTGCCGCCGCCCTGGTGCGCGATCGGGAAGTAGCCCTTCCAGCCGTCTACGGCGACGGCATAGCCGACGATGTAGCCATCCTTCCGGGGCCATCCTGGCCCCATCGACTCCATGTTGGGGTCACATGTTTCAAGGTCGATCGCAATCTCCGTTGCGGCGGAAAGATCTGGAAAAGAGGCAGGCGGCACCCACTCAGAGATGCGCGGGAACAAGGGAACAGTACTCACAATCGAAATCCCTTTTGGGTGTTTTTGGGTAAAACAATGTGCAACGACTGCTTTGCGCGGGTGATCCCGACGTAGAGCAGGCGGTTGATGTCGTCTGAATTACGTTCGTACTCTTGTGCGAACTTCGTCGACAGGTCGCTGATCAGTAGGACGTTGTCGGCCTCACCGCCCTTAGCGCCGTGGATCGTGGAGAGCTTGATTGGGACCTTGCCCGTAAGCTTCACGCCGCGTCGCAGCAGGGCGATGATGTAGTTACGTTTATCCTCACCGATCTTGGTCAGCGCTTCGTGCCAGATGGCATCGGTCAATAGGCCATGTTTCTCGGTGAGCATGGCATGTGTATACATTGTATCCACACTAGCCGTGCGCAGGCCTTTATGCCCATGTTTCACGAACTGCGAGTCGAGGTACTTGTAGATGGTTTTGACCACGACGTAGGGAACTTCCTGTCCCTTGCGTAGGCGTTCCCAGCCTGCGACCGCGACGAGGATTGCTTCGGGGATGCTCCGTTGTCCGTGGCGCTCGAAGAGTAGACCTTGTGACTTCAGCCAGTCGTGCATGTCGGTGAGCATGTAGTTGGCTGCGGCTAGCACAAGCCACTCACCGGTGGTGAGATCGACGTGGTGGAAGTCATTGTGGTAGGCGATCGTGCCGCCTTCGGTGCGGGGTTTCCAGACCTTGGGCTGGCGTTTACGGATACGCGTGACGACGCGATCGGCGAGTGCGTGGATCTTGGATGGCACGCGGTAGGACTGATCGAGGATCTTGATACTGCCTTCTAGCGTCAGGAAGCTATCGACGTCCGCGCCTGCCCAGTTGTAGAGAGCCTGGTCGTCATCGCCGGCGATGAAGGTTTTCTCTGCGCGGGCAATGAGCTCTTTGACGAGCAGCCATTGAAGCTTGGAGAGATCCTGGGCTTCGTCAATAATGAGCGATTTCAGAGAAGGTAATCGCTCAGGCTCTTCGACGACACGCTCTAGGAGGTCGGTGAAGTCGAGAAGCCCGTGGGAGTTTTTGTAGTGACGATAAGCTCGGTCGACATACTCGAAGTGAAACCACTCGATCGCCATGCCGCTCTCGTTGTAGTGCTGACGCAGGTCCTTGCCCTTGATCCGCGCGATGTTGACCTCGTTCAGGATCGGGTGGTCGGTCTTGACGGCAAACTCCTCGTCTCCCTGCTCGGCGGCGAGTTCGATCCCCGCTTCCTTCGCGAACTCTGCGTAGTGTTGAGGGGACATCATGTCCTTGGTGCTGATGCCGAGGCAGCGATAGGCGAGTGAGTGCAGCGTGCGAAACCACGGGAAGTCCAGGTCTGGGTTCAGGTGCGGGAACTTTAGGATCGCGCGATCGCGCGCCTCCGTTGCCGCTTTGCGAGTAAACGCAAAGTAGCCGATCTTCGTCGGGTGCACGTCGGCCTGTAGCTCTTGCTCTACGACAGAGAGCAGGTAGGTCGTCTTGCCAGATCCCGGAGGGCCGAAGACCTTCTCGACGCTCACTCGTCGTCCTCGGCCGCCATGTCGTTGATCGTTTCCATGCTGCACGGCCAGACGATAATCGGCGTGTTCTTGCCGACATAGGCGCCTTCGATGTTGTAACTGATGTACTCCATCGCCTCTTCCTCAGAGAGCCCTGATTCGTGCATGAGGATCGTGACGATCAGATCGCCGTTGTAGATCAGCGTATCGATGCGCTCGGCACCCTCTCCTGTGCGCTGCCACACCGTAGAGACCCCAATCAGCGCGGCATCAAACCCGTCAATCTTTAACATCAGAATGGACTCCTGGCTTTCTTTTGCTCCGGCGTGTCAAACGGTGCATCCTGTCGATCAAAACGAGGGATGCGCCAGCATCTTACCGCACGACCTTTAAGGAACAGGCTGATCGGTTCGCCTCCAATATCGCGCAGTCGCTGCGCCATCTTTGGAGAGGTGAGGCCTTTGAAGTTGTTGCGTACGAGGTGGGCGTTTAGATCCTTGATTCGGAAATACGTACGGCCCTCTTCGTCACTGGTCCATGGGCGGCCAAGCAAGATCTCGTCTCGATCCATCGCCTGCTGGAGGTGCGTACAGAACTCTTCGAGCAGATCGTTGAACTGCCCGGTGACGGTAGTGTCCTCGCTCGCGATCGTGATCTGTTCTGTCTCGACCATCTCGACAAGCAGCGCATTCAGAAGCTGCTCCCAGTCGTTCTTCTTCACGGCAGGCGGCAGCAGGTTCAGCTTCTCAACGCAAGCTTTTTGGAAGGCGATTTGGTTGAAGAGGCTTTCTGTATCCAGCTCGATGCGCTTGCCATTCACGTCCAAGAACCACAACGGGGGTTCGCTTGCATATTTTGAGAGTGCAGAGAGCTGCGGGGAGTCTGGCCCGTGAGCCCCGATCCCAAACTTACGAGTCCTGCACAGACCGCTGTTGCAGAAGGCATTGAGCGGCGCGTCTTTGCACTTGTAGCGATACTCTTTGCGGTTGATCTGCTTGATGACGGTTTGCAGTTCGTTGTTCGGCAGCGGTGGGCTGACGTACTTGAAGTTGTATTCGACGAGCAGGTTGTCCCAAGTGCCGGGGTGTGCGCGCTTGAGGTAGAGACCGATGTTAAATAGCGCATTGTTCCGTGTGCCTTCGGGCACGCCTTGCGCGCAGATGGCCTGGAGACAGGGCGGGCCGTCTTTGATGGGTGCTTCGGGGGACTTTGGCTCCTCTGGAAACGCCAAGTCCTTTGGCTGTACGAAGCGATCGTACAGTGCGTAGAACTCCTCAAGCGTAGCGGCCTTGCCTTCGTCGTCGAAGGCATAGCGCATGGTGTCATCGCCACCAAAATACGGAAGGTTTAGGAAGTTACCTGTGTCGCCTCGCTCGATGAGGATTTCGGCTTGCTTCGGGAAGATCTCGCGGCCGGCTTCGCCCAGTAGCGCTGCGGCGGCCTTGAGATACTTCTGCATATCAGCCGCGGGGATCGGCTCTTGTGTAAACAGGAACACGTGCGCGCCGCCTGACTTGCTGCGGCAGACGACAAGCGGCAGCTCGAGGCTGCGGATCTTTTTGATCAGGCCCGCATGATCCAGCGGGTATTGGTCGATATCGATGCATCCCCAAATGCAGGAGTTATCTGCACGGATGGGGATGATTCCAAGAGACGGTTCGACGCCCTCTAGGTGCTTTGTCCAGAGATCATCGGTTGGAGGCTTGCGTACGACGACGGCTTTACCGGCTTGTTTGCCGTTACCCTTCGCGCCTTCAATTTTGTAGGTTCCATAGGCGATATCCAAGCCCGAGAATATCGCTTTGAACCGTGTGATATCGGTCATTTCTTCTTTCTCTCAAGAAGGGGCCTACTCGCAGTGAGTGGGTGTAGAGGTAAACTGCTTTCGGCCCCAGGAAATCATCAGAACGGAGTCGCCCCGTTACCGCCTTCGCCGTTCTCGCCCTCGTGCTTAGGTTTGACCTGGCCCGAGGTGACCGATTGCGCGAACGCCTTAGCGATCTGATAGACGCCTTCGTCCTCAACAGTGCCGATACGCTCGACTTCCCAGCCGAACCACTTGCCCTTGTCATTCGACTCGGCCTGCGTGGAGAGGCGGTACATCTGGCTGTACATCGGCGGCGTGAAGAGGCCGTTCTTACCCTGCAACTTAACCGATTGCATCATGCTGTTCCACTTGCGGCTCTTCTTAAGCTGCGTGGACTTCATGACGATCAGTGCCGGGTTCGGCGTGCCGTCTTCGTCTACGACCATAACATAGTGATTGGCCGTGTTCTCGATGTAATTTCCGTTATCGAGGTAGTCCTTGTTCTCGCCCGGCTCGCGGTGCGTGCGGGAGAGGATGTCAGACGTTGCCGGGTAGATATGGATCGGCGCTCCCGATCCGCTACCGCGGGGTGCCCACTCGATGTACTGACGTACATACGCGCAGGGGATGACCTTGATGCCCTTCTTGCCGTCATAAAGCTGGCCAGTCACGCTGTTGTAGATCATGCCGGGAAGGGCCCCGTCGATCTCGCCGACTTCCGGCGACGTGTTGGTCAGCAAGCGCAAGAACGGCAGGGCGAAATCGTCCTGGTTCATGCCAGCGAAACTACTGCTGGCATCCTCCTCAAAGGCGGTTGCAATGGCCAGAGCAGTGCCCTGGGTCTTTTCAGCTAATGCAGATTTGCTCATGTTTCTTCGTCCTTTATCAAACAGACTTGATTACGGCCTTTTTACCGATGTACGCACCGAACAGTTCCGTTGGGAACTCTTCGCCACGTTGCACCCGTTCCTTGACCCAGGCCTTGAGGGTCGAGGGTTCTACCTTCTCGGATTGCTCGGCCGGAAAGCCTTGCGCCCCAAGAGTCGCCAGAAGACGATTACAGAGCTCGTCTTCGCCACGTCCAAAGCGGACGCTGACGGTGTTCTTGATGATGTCATCAAAACCGTGGTCCCTGAGCCATTGGAAGGCTTCAGCACGTCGGGCTTCGGTGATCGAGGCGCTATAGAAGGGCTTCACGTCGATCGAGCTACCGTCTTCCATACGGAAGGACGACATGCCCATCTCGGCGAGCGCTTCGGGAATCGCTTCTTCGGTCAGCTTGCGATACTGCTCTTTCAGCCCCTTGAGCGTCGTTTCCTCGTCCTCGATCTGCTTCTCGAGTGACTTGGCGCGACGGGCGAGGGCTGCGATACCGGTGATCTGCTCGTCTTGGACTTGCAGTGCATCGGACTCTTGCTCAAATAAGCTCGTAAGGCTCATCAATTTCTCCTTTCTTGAAAAGATCCACCTCGAGGGGAATGTAGCGGCGTTCCCGCTTGTCCCACTTAAGGCACTTGAATCGACCGTTGTTTTTGAATGCCGCTACCGCGCAACAGATGCCTATTGCAGAAGGATCGCCGATCAATAACAGATAGTCATTATCGGTGAACTTATCCAGCTTACGTTGAACTCGTCGAACGGTCGGAACGACGGAAAACGCAATCTGGGCATTAAGCGGCAAAATCGTCTCGATCTGACCGTAGTCCAAAGCACTTGCAATGTTGTGCTGCAAGGTCTCTGAAACAACGTAAACCTTAGCCACTGACATTTCTCCTTTCTCAAAACTGGGACCTAGTGTAGACTCGCGCTTCAGGGATTGCAACCCCTGTTAGAAAGCGAGAGACCAATGAGCCAATTCTTACAGACCTATCGATTCAAAAACAAGCCGTTTGCGCATCAAGCTGCGTACCTTCAACGCTTTTGGGACCACCAAGTGGCGGCCCTGTTTGCGGACATGGGCACGGGCAAAAGCTTCATGCTCATCAACAATATCGCCATGTTGTACGACCAGGGCCGTATCAACGCTGCACTGATCGTCGCACCAAAGGGCGTGTACCGCAACTGGGTAGACACGGAAATCCCGAAGCACATTCCGGAGCACGTCGTCTATCGTGTAGCGCTGTGGGCCGCAACGCCACGCAAGGCGGAGCAGGAGGCGCTTGATTCAGTGTTCGAGATCACCGAGGACTTAAAGATCCTAGTGATGAACATCGAAGCGTTCTCTACACCGCGGGGCGCGAAGTTTGCTCAAAGATTCCTGTTCGTGCACAACGCACTGATGGCGATTGACGAGTCGACGACGATCAAGACGCCGAACAGCAAACGCAGCAAAAACACTGAAAAAACAGGCAAAATGGCGAAGTACCGTCGTATCTTGACGGGCTCACCAGTGACCAAGTCACCGATGGACCTGTATCAGCAGTGTGCGTTCTTGTCAGATGCATGCCTGGACTCGCCTTCGTACTACGCATTCCAAGCACGGTACGCGGTCGTCGTTGAGCGCCGCTTGGCGAGCCATAGCTTCAAACAAATCGTCGGTTATCGAAAGCTCGATGAGCTCAAAGAAAAGCTCGATCGGTTTAGCTTCCGAGTCAAGAAGGAAGAGTGCCTGGACCTTCCAGACAAACTCTACGTGAAGCGTGAGGTAGACCTCACCGACGAGCAGGCTCGCGCATATCAGCAGATGAAGACACTGGCACTCGCGCAGTTCGAGCAAGGGCTGATGTCTACCGTCAATGCGTTGACGCAGTTGATGCGTTTGCATCAGATCACCTGTGGTCACGTGAAGCTCGACAACGGCACTGTCATGCCGCTGCCCAACAAGCGTATTGAGGAGCTGATGTCGATTGTTGAGGAGACCGACGGCAAGATGATCATCTGGGCCACCTACCGTCACGACATCGACGCCATCAAGCTTGCACTCCAAAAGGAGTACGGCATGGAGAGCGTTGGCACGTACTACGGCGATACGGAGGACGACGAGCGACAGCGCGTAGTGCTGGAGTTCCAGAATCCAGAGAGCAAGTTGCGCTTTTTCGTCGGCAATCCCAGCACTGGCGGATACGGGCTGACCCTTACCGCGGCGAACGTGGTCGTCTACTACAGCAACAGCTTCGACCTGGAGAAGCGGTTGCAGTCAGAGGACCGTGCGCACCGTATCGGCCAGACCAAGAACGTCACCTACATTGATCTAATCGCGGTCAAAACAGTGGACGAAAAAATCGTTAAAGCGCTTCGGGACAAGATCGATATCTCGACGCAAGTACTCGGAGAGGAGGTCAAAAAATGGTTGATCTGATCCCAATTAAACGCCTGTACAAGTACGAGGCGCTAAAGCGTGTGGACAGTCCTGAAGGCCGGCGGTACGTGGACAGTAATGCAGTCGCATTGCCTAGCGTCACTACGGTCCTCTCGGGAACAAAGGACAAGAGCGGCCTTGACGCGTGGGCCGCGAAGGTTGGTGAAGCGGAAGCGAACCGTATCCGCAACGAAGCGGCCGCCGTCGGTACGCATATGCATAACGTGATCGAGCGGATGATTGCGTACCGGGACCTGCCGAGGCCGACTAATTGGCTGATGCTCAAGGGCTATGAAATGGGCTATCGGCTTATCAACGAGTACTTCATGAACCTTAACGAGATCTGGGGCTCGGAAGTACCGCTGTATTACCCCGGTAAGTACGCAGGAACAACGGACCTGGTGTGCATATACCGCGGAAATCCTGCGATCGTCGACTTTAAGCAGTCGTTAAAGCCGAAGAAGCACGAGTGGATCCAGGACTACTTCCATCAGCTTGCTGCGTATGCGCTTGCGCACGATGTGGTGCATGGCACCACAATCAAACACGGCTATGTGCTGATCGCTCTGCAATCCGGAGGCACTCAAGAGTTCAGTACCTCCGGATCAGAATTTGAGCGATACAAGGAAGAGTGGATGAAGCGCGTCGAAGCCTTTAGCCAGGCATCGGCGGCATCCCCGCCTGCATCGCAGCCGCCCCCGTAATCGGATCGTTCGGGAAGAGCTGTTGTAGCATCATCCTGCTCTGCGAGGTCGGCGGCGGACCGCCGCCTCCTTGGGGCGCGCCACCCGCCGGAGGGGTGAGCCCTGGCATGCCGCGTGTTGCGGGAGCCGGGGGCGTCATGCGAATACGGCGGGACTCTTCGCGTTGACGTTGGACATCTTCCTGGCGCTGTTCCGTGATGTTTAGCGCAGGGATCACGGCCCGTTGGCCGGTGCTCACGATGATACCGGCGGCGCTCAGTTGCTTCTGTAGGTCACGCAAGAACGCGAGTTTTTCTTGGTCCGTGCGGCCCTTACGAAGAAGCGCGGCCATGAGTTTGGGGTCCGCGGCGGCTTCGCGCAGGCCAGCAAGGGCATTGAGCCGTGGCATTTGGTTGAAGAGCTGCTGCGCGGTGTTCGACACGGCGCTGGCCGCGGCAAGTGAGCCTGGGCCAGAGGGGATCGCGGCCGAGCTGCCATGCAGCGCGAGCCAACGCACAGCAAACGTCTCAAGCGGGGTACCACCGGAGAGCACGTTCTCGATGAAGAGGCGGTTGTCCTTTGCGTCCTGGATGCGGCGCATCGTACCGAGCATGCGGCGAATGTTTTTCACCTCATCGCTCGTCATGAGCCCTTGCGTACGCAGGAGGTTGACGATAGACGGCTGGCCCGGAGCGAGCGGCTTGAAAAGATTGTCGTCAAACGCCTTAACGCTGAACTGGTTACCCGTGCCGCCGGCCTTCGTGTAGGCCCACTCAAAGATGGACGACTTGAGGCCGTTGATGGCGGACTGACTAGTCGGGCCAGCCTTAGTGGCGACATTGATCAGCTTGCGAAGATCGGCGACAGGCGTGCGGCTGGCGAGGATGTCGGACACGGCCGCGGTTGGATTCTCTCCGCCTGCGAGTACCGCAGCGAAGTCTTCCTGGTTACGCAACTGACGCGCAGCGGCGCTGTTAGGGTCGTTCAACGCAGCGAATGCGTTCTCTGCATCCAACGCAGTCTTAAGGTCGTTCTTTAACGAACCGAACTTGTTCAGTGTCGCTTCGTTGCGCGCCATCCAGTTGGCAAGCGCTTGCGCGTTCACGCGACCTGTTTGCGGGTTAACGATCGTCGGATCCGTCATCGCAAGACGCAGCACGCGATCCATCGCATCGGTAACAGAGACGACACGCTTTTGCGAAAGCTCTGCCATGGGGCGGATCGCATCAAGCTGCTGCTTGACGATACCGATCTGACGAGGAGACGCCTTTGCCGCACGGAGCTGTGCGAGCTGCTGCGTCAACGCATCGAATTGCTGTGAGAAGAAGCCAACAGCATCTTCCACCTGTTCCATGCGTGCATAGGTCAGATCGCTGTCGCGACCAAACATGCGGCTGACCAAAAGCTCTGGCGGGATACGCTCCGCACCGGCCTTGGTCACCGCCGTGATGTCGCGAGCGTAGCTTCGGGTGAAGTTGTCGTTCAGTGACTTCGAGAACTGACGAGCACGATCGTAGGCATTCGTGTTGAGCTGCGAGAAGTCATCGAGGATGGACTCTGCGAGCATGCCGTAGATACGCGCATCGTTCGGTGAGCGCTGACCCTTGCTCGAAGCCGCATCACGTGCCCAGCCGAGCATGTCGCTGCGAATACGGATCAGCTCGTCAACGTCCGTCTTTTGACCAAGCGGCAAAAAGACAGGCTTGTAGTTACGGGCCTGGCGTACCCCACCAATGAGGTACTCTTCAGGTACGCGTCCTGTTTCGAGGTACTCTGGCGTCTTCATGCCGCGCTTGTACGAGGCAATCGCGTAGTCGTTGATGCCTAAGCGCGCCATGATCGAGCGAATCTCGGCAGGCATTGCCGCATAACGCTCCGGAGTCATGTTAGAGACGACATCCAAGAACGACGTCAACGTCTTCTTAGGAACAACCTGACGCGGTACGATCTGGCCTTTCTGTACCTTGGTACTTTGCTGATAGGCTTGGCGCCACAAAAGCTTTTCGTAATCACGCGCTTCGTCCAACGCCTCTTCGACGTTGTTCTTGATTGTTTGCCCAATCAACTGACGATTAGCGGGCGTATCCTGTGAGATACGCGCCACAGCATTAGCCGCAGTACGCTCTGCCATGCCAATACGACCGAGGATCATCGAATCGTAAAGCTGCGCCTCCATTTCGGCAGCCGTGCGCAAAGCCACGGGGTTGCCGATGCTACGTAGCGCACCGATTAACGCTTGTTGCGCGCGAAGAGCGGACTTCGCCTGGTCTGTGATCTTGGCGCGGAACGACGCATCGCCCCGGGCCAGGCTCTCTTCGAGCAGAGCAAGCCCAGGATCACCTGTCGCTTGAGCCGCGGTCGGTCGTGCGTCAGGCGGGAAGTCCGCTTCGAGCTGGCGAACGAGGTTTTTGTAGTAACGCTCACGGAGGAACTCGGCCTGACGAAGCGCATCTGGCGTACCAAGCTGCTCGAGCTCCTGAATCGGCCGGGATTCTTTGAGGACGTTGTCCAAGATGCTGTAAAGACGATTAGCGCGCGCCGTGTCTACCGCAGAATCACTGAACTTTTGTGAAATCAGGTTTTTAACGACGTTGTAGCCGGTGTTGGCGCCCTTAAGCAGCAGTCGCCCCGGCGTGAATACGCTCGCACCAAACTCCGACGCGAAGCGAACGCCCGTATCTCCTGGGTAGAATGCTTCTGCTGCGCCGCCGGCCGCACCTGCGGCGCCAGCGGTCAGTGCCTCTGCGCCGAGGTAGGTCTTTGGATTGCGACGAGCGACCTGTGTCGAGTAGTCAATGATCTTGTAGATGCGTGATCCGGGGCCACCGGTAATACCGATTGTCGAAGGAGCCGTCATCAAAAGCGTAGTAGGCGCCGAAGCGAGGATGCCCCCTGTCGTAATCGCGCCTTCGCGATAGGGGACGAGGTCTTCTCTGGGCGGCGCGGGGAAAAAGTCTGCAAGCGTGTCGCCGAGCACATAGGTTGTGCCATAGGCCCCCGCGGCAGCGACAAAAGGAATCAACCGCGCTTGCGGCGTCGGCACCATTGAAGCGATCGGCAGTGTCTTTTCAAACGCCAATGCGGCCGCAGCCGCAGGAGTGCCGTAACGCACTGCGCCTTCTGTGAGACCCAGCCCGATCTGCCCGGCCTTTTCTCCGGTGGTAGCAGAGGCTGGCATCAAAGAAGACGGTAGCGGCGGAACATCCTGTCGGAGCGGATCCATGATCACGCCCATCAAAGAATCAGTGCCCGTCTCAGCAATGGGAACCAGGCTCGGAGGCAACTGAGAAGCGGATGGTGTAGCAGGCGCTTGGTCCGTGGGCGGTAATACGTCAGCCCTCGGGCCCGGTACTACGGGCCGATCACCAATGCGCGTGACAGTGACCGCAGGAGGCGCTTCTTCCTGCCTAATATTCCCAAGTTGGGAGAACAGCGCCTGGCGCTTGTCTTCCGGAAGCGTGTTGAACGTCTCCGCATTCATTGCGAACTGCGGATCCAATCCCATACTGGACATGTATCCGCGTACAGCATTGACGTCATCCGCAGACATGTCCTCAAAACGAAAACGACCAGGCGTTGCCATGCTTATCGGCTCCTAGTTCTTGCCGGAGTCACACCCATCCACAGGACTTCTGTATCAGGTGGAAGTCTAGCAATTTCTTCCTCGCTATAGACAGCCGGCGGCAAGCCGAGATTGCTTTTAACACGTTCGAGCACTTTGACCTTTTTGCGCGCTTCGGCGACTTGGTCCGGGGACAGCGTGGCGCCTGTCTTACCAGGAGAGGTGTCTGCCTTATCGCGGTTATCAGCCAAGGCCTGGTCGATCATCGTCGACAGCGCGATAAGCTGCGTACCGTAGGCCTCTGGATCCTTAAGAAGCGCAGGCTTCAACTGCAATACGCCTTGCAGCATACGCTGCTCGGTAACACTATTTTGTGCGCTCTTCAGGAATGCCTCGACGACCTCTTCTGTTACGAGATTAGCCTGCGAACGAGCAAGCGTGATATCGCGCATCGGATCGCCAAGTCCCGGAATCTGTGAAAGTCCGGCATATACAGACGCAAACGGCCCCGCGATCTTCGAGCGATCGCGCCACAGTGACACCGGAGCGGCAAACGCCTCTTCGCGTGACAGATAGGTTGGCTCGTCGATCGGACGATCCGTGGGCCGTGCGGTACCTGCCTCTGTCGGCTCGCGACCGCCCTCTGAAAGAAGCGGAGCAGGTACTGCGGCGGGTTCTGTAGCGGGAGCCGCTTCCACGGGGGCAGCGGTGCGCGGCAACGTCGGCGTTGTGCCAGCAGGCGGAGTCACGCCACTGTTACGAGCACGCTGTGCATTCAAAACAAAATCAGGCAATCGCTTACCCGGCAACGTGCGATATTCCCCGGTCGGGCGACGCGTCACAGGATCAATGACCGCTTCGTAACGAGGCTCGGTGTAGCTCGTGATCGCCGTCGAGATCATGTTGTTCTCTTGCGGCGTGGTCTGGCCAGCAGCAAAGCGATCCAAAAGTCCCGGCTGGAGAAGCGTGTTGATCTCCCACTCACGCGTCGTTCCCGTGGGCGGCGTTGTCTTACCTGCCGCGGCACGCGCCTTGGCGTCGGCAGAGAGGATATTGTTGAGGATCGAGCGCTTCTCGGTCATCAACTTCGCGTTGAGGCCCTGAATTTCGTCACGATCCTTCTCGCCCGCCTGGATGGCAAGCATACGCAGTCTGCGCTGCGTGTCTTCGATATCGGCAACGCGCTTTTGAACAGCAGCCGGCAGGTTGCTGAACGCTCCTGCAATACGGGCCATCGGCGAACCACGAAGGACCTCGCCCCGTGGGCCGCGGTTCGCGGCAAAATTTAATGCAGCGCCTGCGATGTCAAAGAGCAGCCCTGCTTCAGAGGCTGATTTGTCCGAGCCTAAAAGGCGCTCGTACTCAGGCAGTCGAGTCTGCATGGCCGATTCCAGTGTTGGAACAGCCATAGGGCGCTGCGCGAGCGTGCCGGCCGCTTGCATTTGCGCGAACTGAACAAGCTCTGGTGAATAGAGCATGTCCGCCGCTGTACGGCCCTCCGGAAGGTCTTCCTCATCGGCTGGGGTCACGCCTTCCTCGGTTGACCCGTTCCTAAAACGTTGAACCAGCCCTCCGTCCTTCATCTGGATCGGCGGCATGCCTTCCGGCGGAATCGGCTGTCCGTCCGGACCAATCATCATCTCAGGCGGAAGCCCCGGCGGCGGACCAGCCGGAGGTGCCATGCCGCCCCCGGGCGGAGGGCCGCCGGCAGCGAGAAGTGCGGCCATATCGGGGCCGCCAGGAGGGGGAGCCCCGCCTGGAGGAAGTGGCGGAGCCCCAGGGGGCGGTCCACCCATGGCTCCACCCGGAGGCGGCGGCATCGGAGGCTGTGGCCCTTTAGCCATGGGCCCTGATTGCGGAAGCGCGCCAATCCCACCCTGTTGCGCGAGCACCGGCTGGAGCATGGCGAGCACGGTGTCAGGGGTTTCGGCTGCGGCTTCGTAGCCGACGAGATCGGCAAGCTCTTCGCGACGCGCATCGACGGAGCGCATGTCGCCACGGAGGTTGTTCATGAGGATTTCAGGGGAGTTGGGACGACGGTCCAGCATGCGTGCGGATTTGTACTCGTCGGAATCTTCCTCTTCCTCGAGCTCGTCCTCTTCCTCCCCCACTTGGTCAAGGAAGCCCTGCATGATTCCGACGTTTTCGATGTCGTCGTCCATCATGTCGCCCATCATTTTGTTTCTCATGTGTCTCTCGACCCCTTAACCGAAAAGTCCGGCTTTTGCTGCGCCAGCGGCTGCCGTTAAGCCCGCCAAACCAATGCCTGCTGCCTGTTGGAACGGGCTCGCTGACGGCTGGCTAACTGCGGATGTTGCCATCTGCGTGGACGGCGCGCCGCGGTAGATATCCGACAAGAAGCCTGCCTGCTGATACGGAGCGTACAAGCGCTGCATCTGCGTTGCACGCTGCGCGTCCAACACCTGCTGATTGTAAGCCTGCTGCGACTGGCCGACGTTGTACAGGAAGTTGATGTCGGACTGCTGCATGCCTTGCGCGGCTTGGCCAATGCCAAGCTGGTTGATGGCCTGTTGGCCGTATTGCTGGCCAAACTGACCAAGGCCACTTGCCATTTGCTGGCCGATGCCGAACTGCTGGCCGGCCAACGCGCCGATGCCTTGACCGATGTTTTGGAACTGACCGGATTGCTGACCGTAGATGCCAGCAAGGGCCTGTGCGGCACTTGTGCGGCCTGCGCCCTGCTGCATAAGGAGGTTCGAGATGTTCTGCTGCATCCCCGACTCTTGGCCTGCGATCGCCGCCTGTTGCGAGGCGAGGTTGCCGTAGCCCTGCGCCGCCTGTTGGTAAAGACCGGCAGCGGACTGGCCGAGGCGAGCCTGCTCGATGCCAAGCTGCCCAAGCCCCTGGCCCGCAGCAATCTGCTGCTGCGAGAGGTTACCGTAAAGGCCCGCAGCGCCCTGGCCGAGCTGAGCCTGTTGGGCCGCCTGTTGCCCCGCGGTCGTGCCGATGTTGGCGATCTGCCCTGCGGCCGCTTGTTCGGCGGATGCCCGCTGTGCTTCAAGCGATCCTAGTGCCTGGCCTGCCTGAAGGCCGAGCTGACCTGTTGCCTGGCCGCCCTGCAAGGCACGTTGTTGTTGCTGCTCAAACGACGCCATCGCATTGGCCTGCGCCTGCGAGTAGCCCTGTGAGAGAAGGTTTGCAATGCTGCTGGACTTCTGCTCAAGCAGCCCGCGCTGCAATTCGGCTCGCTGCACGCCTTCGCGTTCGCTACCAAAAGCGCCGGAGCGAACAGCTTGAGCGGAAGCGCCTTGCTGTGCGATCGCACCCTGGCGGTCGATTTGGCGCATCGTTTCGTCGATAACTTGCTGACGATACGGGTCCATGAAGGACTGAGCACGCGACGGATCGTAGCCTTGTGTACCAGCAGAAATCCCACCGATCCCGCGCTCAAGCCCTTGTCCGATAGCGCCTTGCGCTCCCCCCATCTGCGGCACACCAGCTGCCCCCGCCGCTCGCTGCGCGGCGTTCATCAACAACTGCTGCGAACCAGAGAAGTCCGCGCCGGCGGACATTGCAGCCATGCGCTGCGCGTCCGAAAGGCCACGCAGGCCCTGACCCATCGTCGCAGTAGCAGGTGTCAGATCCGCTTGCGAAGAGCGAGCGGCCATGTTTTGCGCTGTGGCCAGCGCGTTAACGCCAGTGCCGATGTCCTGATAAGCCGGGTTCAACCGGCCAGTAACGTCCGCCTGTAGCGCACGCTGGCCGGCCAGATCCATGTAGCCAAGGCCTGTGTTGATCTGGCCGATTCCACCGCCCATGCCGGCAGCGGCAGCGGCCGCCTGACGCATTGCACTCTGTGCGTCGGTAAACTGGCCGCGGGTGTCTGCGCCACGAAGGATATCCGCCGCTTCGCGCGTCGTGCCCATGGCCTGCGAAAGGCCTTGGTTTGCCGCCTGCACATACGGCATGAACGCGCCAACGCCCTGCTGTTCCGCAGCGCGCATTGCGGCGATCTGTGCCGGGGAGAAGCCGGCAACTTGATAACCAGGAATCTGTTCGGCAAACCCCGGCTGAAACGCGAGCTTCTGTGCCTCTTCAAGAAGGCGAAGCTTATACGCTTCAATCTCCGGGGCTTCCCGGACGATCTGTTGCTGAATGGTGGTATCTGCCCCTGCTACGCTTGCCATGTTATTTACCCTTCACGTTGCCGCCTTCCAGCATCTTCATGAGTTTATACATCCGGCGCGCACCTTTGCGACGGCTGCCTTGTCCCGCATTACGTACGGCCTTGGCAGTGAACACAAACTCACCATCAGAGAGCATGGCGGGGATTGAATCGGAGGTTCCAGTGCCAGGACCACTAATTTCGCCTGTCTTTCGAGGGAACTTCGTCGGCTGGCCGCCCTTGTTAAAGCGCGGCACGCTCATGATCCCCTGATCCAGTGCGCGAACAGCCATTCCTGCCTGCTGCGCGGCCTGCGGGCCAGCAAACAACAGTGCTTCGGCCTGTGCGACGTCGGCTGGATTGCGAGTGGCGTTACGAATCGCCGTATTGACGATACCGCCTTGGGCATATCCCGGCGGACGAGCGGCCGGTTGGACAGGGTTTCCGTACAGCAACGGAACGCCATAGAGGCCCTGCACGTTATACGGCTGTGGGATGCCCTCTGGCATGTTGGTCAGGCTGCCCTGGGGCGGCGTGTAGGTCGGAACCGGCGAAATCGGGATCGTCGGAGCCGTATACTGCGGCGCCTGCCCTGGCCCTTGGGCCGCGGGCCCTGATCCTGGTTGCCCGAGGCCATAAGAAGGCGTCGCCACGACCGGATTGTACGGAGCGAGCTTCGTGGGCTCGAGACCGCCCTTAAAGAGCTCCGGGTTGTCGCGAATAAAGTCGCGACCGGTGTAATCCTTGTCAAAAAGCGGGGCTTCTTCTGCCTTACCCTGCTCAAACCCACCGGTAAGCGCCGAAACGCCCAGTGCCGTGGCCACGCCAGGTGCATAACGCGAAAGCGTACCCTTGGCGGCGTTGGGATTGATCAAGAAGGCGTTCGTAAACGACTCCATGGACGGAGTCTTGAAGAAATCGCCTACGCGGCCGGTGAAAGTGGCCGCCGGGGCGGCCGTAGTCGGCATAGCAGTCGCCGCCTGCGGAATCGGAGAGATAGCAGAAGCCTGCGTCGATGTTCCGATGTTGAAAGTAGGGGAACGGTATTCAACCGCAGAGGTTGGCGCCATGCCCTGCCCGCTTCCTTCTCCGCTAACAACGCCCTGCATTGCTTGCGGGTTGGGGGTGTCAGAGCCCCCGGGAACAATGTCATATTTCTCGGGCGCGGCCGGTGCAGGTTTTGGCTGCTGTGCCGCTTGAATACCGCTCATGATGCCGCTTTGCAGGCCAAGGCCAAGAGCTTCTTGGCCGCTCATGCCCGTCAGAGCACCAATACCGGCACTCGTGACACCCGCGCCGATGCCCTGAGCAACAGCCCCGCCCGGCGTGACGCCCGGGAGCCTGCCGGCAAACTCAGCGACCTTGCTAACGGGGTTCACCCCACCGATCGTGCCGCCCGCGCCGAAGTAGCTCGTCGCGGCGTTGATCAACAGGTTCTTCGCGTTAAGCTTTTCGCCCGCCATCGCGCTGACGGCAGCGGAGGATAACGTCGCACCGGCCGCCGTAACCGCCGCCGTCGACATCGTAAGCCCAGCGGCACCGGCTACGCTTGCTGCCGCAGGACCCAAAACAGTAGCAAGTGCGACCGTGGCAATGATGCGCACGATCGGATTTTTCAGAATCTTTTTAACCGCCTTCTTGACCTTCTTGAAGAGCTTCTTCAAGAAGAACTCAGGCAGCCCCGTCTGCGGGTTGATCGTTCCCGATCCGCCCATGGCCTTAAGCAGCCGAGCTTCTGACGGGGTGATGTGCGCCAGCATCGTGTCGCCGTTGCGACCCTTCGATGCCAGGTACTTAGCCATGTCGGCTAGTCCACCTTCGGCCATGGCCAGAGGTTCGAGCCCTTCGACGACCGGGGACATCTCCATCGGAGCTTGGGCGCCTTCGGCACCCGTGGCCTGGTACTCGTTCAAGGCCAGGATGGCCATGCCGAGGTAAGCCGGATCATAGGCTTCCGGCAAGTCGTCATCGTCCATCATCCCCGATTCGATCAGGCGCTGACGGATCTGCGGGTATTCGCCCGGGTTCTGCGACATGTACTCGAGGACTTCGAGCAGCGCGCTGACTTCCGTCGGGCTCAGATCGAGTTCGTCAATACTGTCGCGGACGGCCTGCTTAACAGCCGCCACCTGTGCCGGGTCGTTGCTCGACATCCCCAGAGCGGTCAGCGCGGCATCATACGAATCCGCGCTCGATACATAAACCGGCTGGTTTGCGGGCCCTTGGTTTTGCATGGCCTGCCCTTCGGGCAAGCCCATGATGCCTTCATTTTCCATAGGTGTCCTTTCCAGTTTGTGCCGATGACCCTACAAGGGGTCGCGCGCCGGGAAAGGACGCGAAGATGGCTCTGATTATGAAGCAAGTTGTCAAGTGTTGTCCACCGGTTACGACCGGTCTATCTCCAGATACGAGAGATAGAAATCGACATCCGCCACGCTGGCCGTGACCTTGAGGACATCCCCGGCGATCAGCACACAAGGCACCCCCGAAAAGATGTCCATCGTCTGGCTCGTCGGCAGGGCATACGTCTTTAAGAGCTTGTATGGCGTCGCTCCGCCGGCAGGGTAAACCGCCGCGCTGATGTTGGCGACACTGGCGTTGTCGTTCGTGACCCGAAGCGACGACAGGACGGCATTGTTGGCCGCAGGAGCCGTGTAGATAGTCGTCTCCGTAGCGGCGCTCGGGGTTAGATACAGGCGTAGGTATTTGTTTGCCATGTCACATCGCCGAGATGAAGTTAATGGTCAGGATGACCGACGAGATAGTGGGGCGCGTTGGACTAGTGTCTACCGGATACTGCTCAAGAAAAACATCCGTACTGCTTGCCCACCAAGCAAGTTCAAGATAATTGGCTGACGGGTCGTTGACCGTGAATATGCCTGTGATTGTGGGCACTACATGCGACCACGTCGTAGCATCTTTGCGTGCTGCGATGTCAAAACGGCTCCGACTGGCCGGGTAGTTAACGCCCGTGTCCTTTGCCCAAATCTCAAACTCTTGTGTCGCATTGCTGCGGTTAGAAACCTGAACACGTATGGTCACAAGATAGTTCCCTGCGCAAGGGACGTAGATCTTGCTGTTGTCAACAACGCGAATCCCGTTAGCAACCGGGGTTAAGTTGTAGGTAATAAGTTCTTCGGTGGTGATGCTGGTTAGGTCTTGATCCTCGTCTGACATCAACATCGCATGCGGCAGGATGATGCCGTTGCTGAGTTGAAAGCCCCGGACACCGCCCGCAAAACCACCGCCCGCACCGGAACCCGCCGCGAACCACGAGCCCGCACCGGCCTTGTCGTCACTGACGGTCGGTGTATAGGTGTTATTAAGCTGGAAAATGACCTGCTCGAGCGATCGCACGAGCTGATCAAACTGCTCCGCGCTATACCCCTGTTGGGCCGCGTTAGGCAGGCGGACGTTGTTGATCTTACTCATCGCAAGCCGTCAGGTTGGATATCGACACGCATCGTGCCAAAGCGCCACTTGGTATCCAGATCACTGCTCTCAATCTGCAACGACACCTGACGCCCGCGTGCACGCGTGTCTACCTTTTGCGTCGTTGGTGTGATGACGTAAGGATCCAAAGAGCTTGGCGTCGCATCCGCTTGCGGATACAAACGTAGCAACAACCGCACGGTCAGATTACCTTGTTGGTCTTTAAAGTCAGGGATGAAGCGCTTCATGAAGAGCACTTGGTCGCCATCGCCAATGTCAAAGTAACCGGACTTGGCGTACGCCAGGATCGGTGCACCGTCGCCGTTCATACCGATCTCTTGGTTAAAGATCCGTGAGCGGCCGGCCGTGAGCCCGTTGATCGTGCTGATGGTTGTCGCAGTGCTGTCGGGATCAAAGGTTGTCGCGATCGGATACGAGTACGTACCAAGATCCGTCCACGCCGTGCGGGGCATCGTGCCCACGGACCACACCTGCTCGAGATAGTTGTAGGTCACAAAGCGGTTGATGTAGTCGGAGTTGACCGTGCAGTACCACCAGGTCACTTCGTTGAACTGCGTGTTGATACCTACGTGTACTTTTTGGGACTGAACGAAGTTCAGGTCACCAAACACGTAGTCCTGCACCGTGCAGGCGAGCTTCTTCACGACACCGTCAAAGACAAAGAAGGCGTCCTTGGCCATCCAATACGCCACACCGTTCACGTCTGCCGATGCATGCGGGCCAATCAGACCGCAGTTGGCACCAAGCTGCTGAAAGCCGAACGTGTACGGCGGCCCGAGGTATTGCATGCCATGCAACGCCGTGTCGGTCCAGATCAAGATCTGTCCGCGCGAGCGCAATGCAGAAACAATAGAGTTACCGTCGGTCAGCCGCTGTCCGCCTGCGGTGTTAGTGGCCGTAGCGACGAAATCGGTGATGTTTTCTTGGTCAGAGAACCGAACGTACATCGGATCCTGTGTCGAAGGCGTACCGATCGTGCTTTCGGTACCGAAACAGACCAAATGCCGATCTGGCGTCGACACCAATGCGTATTTGCTCTTGGTCGGCGCGCCGGAAATAGCCGTTGCACGCACGCCAATGCCAGTACTCGGGTACCACTCGTAGATGCCTCCATCCACGAGCTGCATAATCAAGTTTTCGCCGTACGTATCAAACTGCCAAACGCTTGAGAACAACGCGACCGAGGCAGAAGGTGGACGCGGCGTGCCCCAGGTGGACAAGCCCCACGTGCCAGTGCCCCAGCCAAAGTCAGCGTAGCTGACGTCGCTACCGGTATTGATCTGATAGGCAGCGGTTGCAGTGCCTGTGGCCGTTGCGGTCGCTGTTGCATTCACTGAAGCCTGAATGATGTACTCGTTAGCATTGGGCACATCAATAATTTCGTATTCGCCGTTCATGGTGGCATTAGGAATGCCACCTGGGTCGCCTGTAGTGCTTGAGAGGGTGACAAAATCCCCCGTAATGGCGCCGTGGCCACTGTCATTGACGGTGACTCGATTGCTGCCGTCGACTGTGTCAAAGGTCACGCCCGTATTTGTGTCACGAATCGGGGTAATGTCTGCCCAGGTGCCCCCGTAATAGACGTATACCTTCTTGTTGGTGCCTACGACAACATACGGAGATCCGTTAAGCGCGTTCCATGTAAAGACTTCGCTTGGCGCGCCGACAAAATTGACGACATTTTCGCCAAACTGCGTCCATCCTCCGATCTTTTCCGGCAAACCATAGCGAAAACGGACGTAGTCGGTGTCGATCCAACCGCCTTCTGCGCCGTATTCGGTGTTTTGTTTGTCTACACCGGGTTTTAGAAAAAGTCTGAGGAGTGCCATTTATGCATCCTACTTGATTGGACCGCCCACGAGCCACGCATCGCACGTGCGATCGCCCGCGCACTTGAAGTGAAAGAGCTCGCAGTAGCCTAGATTAGCCGCTTCGACCACGTCCGGCGCGTAGTTTTCGTGCTCCGCCCCCTCTTCAGACGCCTCAATGCCGTTTTCAATGCAGGCAATCATCTGCGGGGTCTGGATAAAGGCCGCGCAGTTACCGCAGCGCGCCTTCTTGGCCTCGCGAACGGTCGTTTGCCACAGGTCCGCCTTCTCCTGCCAGAACGCACGCGACTCTGACTCCGGGTTCAGTGGCCCGTAGCCGTACTCCTTGATCGCGTTGTTGCGGTTTTTAAGATTGACGTGGATATCCACCGTCGCTTCCGGGCAGCCCTTCTGGCCACGCTCGTACGACTTGCGAATCTCCTGCCCGATCGCGTCCTTTTTCACACTTGCCATGATGTCACCTGTACTGAGCCGTCTTACGTGCGATCGACTTCGCCTGCTGAGAGAACATCGTACGGTCGCTGTAAATCATCTTCGTTCCTCAATACGACCAGACACTGGGCCGTGGGCCGTGATCCAAGGTGTCTAGGTGTATAAAACGGCCCGTGCCCTTCTGCTGAACCCCAATGCCGGTAAATCCAAGGATCATGGCAAATTTAAGGAGCCTGTGGGCATCGGCTCCCTCGACTCCGATGTCAGCAGCGCAGCCCGAGGCATGTGCGCCGGGAGTCGCCTTCTTAGCCTCGATCGGATGCTTCGGGCAGCGGTAGCCAGAGGTTACACGCATGGGCTTGCCATAGGCATTACGCAAAGACTGCAACTTTTCCATGAACTCCGGTTTCATCTGGTTCTCGCCGCAGTGGGAGCAGTTAAATTCCGAAGCCTTAAAGTTGGGCACTTTACTCCAGTCCACTGGCCCACCCCTGCAATGCTCGAAGTTTCGCGTTCTCCATATCGCAAGACATGGCTAATGCTCTCAATTCGGGGCCGATGTCTGGCCCCGGCTCAAAATCTGTTCCAACTGTTCCGACACTGCTCCCGGCGCTGGGGGCGGCATCAGCAACTCCTTCGGCGGCTGGGCGGGCTGGCACTGAGGCGGGTTCACGGCACAACCGGACAGGGGTATTGCGAACAGGGCGGCGATTAAGATCAGCCAGTTCCTGTGCATACGCGCTCGAAGCAGCCTCTGCCCTAGCGCGGTTAGCCCGCTCGGTAGCCAGTTCTTGTTCCAGCTTTGCAACTTGTGGGCGAATCTCATTGCGGCCTCTTTCGATCAACGAGCTTCCAATCCAGTACGCAAACAGGATCAAGGCTACCGATAGGATCACATACGGAGCCTGTCGAAGTAGCCATGCCTGGATCATTTTTCGCTTAGTGCCTGAGTGGTGACGGTGCGAAGGACGAGGTTAGCGACGGCGCCGACCAAAAGCACGGCAGCGGCCACTTCCTGTCCAAACAACGTCGTCAGATAAGACGCGAAAAGCTCCACCGAAGCCAAGACGGCGAGGAGGACATTCCACCACACCGTCTTGGATTTCAATGCGCCTTTGAGCAGCTCCGGAGTCACTTCGCTTCTTCCGGCTTCGGCAGATGCGGCTCCACCTGCTCTTTCAACTTCGCCCAAAGCGGATAGCCACCCTGAGCCGTGGGCAGTGAGCCGAGCAGATTGACGATAGCGACCGCTTCTTCAAGGGTCATTTCCAGTTTGATGGGTTCCATTAGGCGCTCCAAGGAAGTGGCGGGCTAACCAGTGGTGGGTTTTGTGCGTTCTCAATCTGCTGCTCCACCGCAGCCTCGGTTGCCGCCTTATCCACGCCATTCCCCCAGACCCAACCGAGGACTTGATCCTGCGTCAGTTGGTCATACGGCGTGAAAGCCTCGCCCTGCACCACGGCAAACGAGCAGGTGCTATAGACGCTGCCGCTGTAGTCGCCGTCTACGCCGTTGCACTGCCAGTGGGCGGTAACAACGTAGTCAGCACCTTCCGCTGATTGCGGGAGGCAGTCTAGTTGCGAAATGTTCCAAGTGATAGCCGTCATTTCTGTTCTCCCTGCGAAAGTTGAGTTTTAGCCTGTTCCTTAATTTTGATCGCTAACGGAAACACGCCCGTCTTGGTCGGCATTTCTCCAAGTATGCTGAGGAGCGCATTTACTTCATTAATGGTCAGGGTAACCGTGACAGTTTCCATGTTAATTCCTTATGCGATTTTTATTGTTCCGCCATCGCTGTAGAGCGTGCCACTAGGCAAGCCAGCGGATGAAGTAGGGATGTTGCTAATGAGAATGTGCATTTTTGACGACGCGTGATTCCATTTAATCTGAAACCCATTTGTTACGCCAGAAATAGAAAACTGACCAATTTCGCGGTCTGCGCCAGCGTCAGGGTTTGCATGAATGTAGGCGGCGGCTGTGAAGTTGGAATCGCTAGCGGCGATTTTTCCAATAACCGAAAGTTTATTAACAGGGGCTGTCGTTCCGATACCTACTTCCCCCCCGCTCGTGATGCGTGCGCGTTCGGTGTAACCGCTTGGGTTTCCAGTTCCAAATATCAGGCTGCCGTTACCTGCGGCAGTGCCAAGTACCCAACGGTCAGCAACCGAATCTTCAGTAAAGGAAAGCCAGCCGCTTTTTCCGCTGTTGGGCCGAATGTGCAGTTCGGCGGCTGTCGTGCTTGAATTTCTTGAGACGATAGCACCTACAACGGAAGGCAATGTTAAGGTCAATGTGCCAGAAAACCCGCCATTTCCATTCACATCTAACTTATATGAAGGCGAACTAGTCCCGATGCCCAACCCAGTGGAGGTGAGGCGCATTTGTTCGGCACTACCAGTTACAAACGTGATCGGCTCTGTTGAGCCAGCCTGAATAGACGGCCCAGTTCCATCAACACCAAAATACGCAATTTTTGATGCGCTAGTGTTCTCAAATTCTGCAAATGTATTTCCTGCGATTTTTGCGTGAATCGTTTGATCGGCAGTTGTTGCGTTACCTAATCCAAGGCGGCCAGCCGTGTACAAAACGGTTCCGTTGTACGTCAGCGCACTCCCACTCGTCGCCACCTTGCTGCCGTTCAGATACAGCACGCCGTTGGCGGTGCCGCCGTTTAAGGTCACGGTGCTAGAAGTGGTCAGCGTGGTGAAAGTACCCGCCGCCGCTAAAGAACCACCAATCGTCGTGCCGTCAATCGTGCCGCCGTTGATGTCTGTGGTGGTCAAGACCGAAGAACCAAGCGTCACGACGCCCGTGGAGTCAGCTATCGACCCCGCAGCCGTGCCGTCCTTCGCTTTGATGTTGGTGACTTCGATATTGGTCGTATCTACGGTGGTAGCGTTGACCGTCGTGATGTTACCGGTCGTAGCTCCGAGCGTGGTAAACGAACCCGTAGAAGCACTGTTCGCGCCGATCGGCGTGCCATCAATCGCACCGCCGTTAATGTCGACGTAGTCATCCATGTAGATGACGTCCGTGCCGTTGACATACAGATGCGCCTTGCGGCCGTTCGGGACCGTGATCCCCGTGCCACCAGAGGTCTTTACCGTGATGCTCTGCGAACCACTGGTGTTGTTCTGGACGATGTACTGCTTCTGAATCGTCGGGACAATCAGCTCGCGCGTCGCGCTCAAGCTGCCCGTCGAGGTCACGTTCAATACCAGCGCACGCGCCGCCTGGGCGGCGTTGGTGTCCGTGTAACTCAGCGTCAGATTCGCATCGGAACCGAAGTTAGGATTGCCATACCCCACAATGGCCTGCTCAAGCGCAGTGCCCAGGTTCGTATTGGTAATCGTGCCCCAGGTGCCGGAGTTTTCACCGGTCGCTTGAAGCTCAATCTTCAGGTTCGTTGAATATGTACTAGGCATAAATCTATCCTCTACGTCTGGACCTGCGTCCAAACCACTGTGTTGCCGTCATTCACCGCTACCCATGTAGCGGATTGCGAGTCATCCACGCCCTGCCAAACCACCGTGCTACTGTCGTTGACTATAGACCAGTTTTGTGTCTGCGAGTCGTCGACATTTTGCCAGTTGGGCGTCTGATTGTCATTAATCACGCCCCATACAAGCACCGGTCCGATCTGCCCTGTGGCCGACACACCAGTCAGCGTGACGAAAGCGCCGCCTGTGATGGCAACAGAACCGACAGATCCCGTGGCAGAGACGCCCGTAACCGGGACGTTCTGTGCGGTAGATATCGTAACGGTGCCGACGGCCGCGGTGGCCTCGACTCCCGTAAGATCGACGTTCGCGGTGCCTGTTGCCTGGAGCGTGCCGACAAAACCTGTCGCAAAAACGCCCGTGACCAGCACATTGGTGCCGGCATTAACGTCAACAGAGCCGACCTCGCCCGTGCCCGCGACGCCCGTGAGCGTGACGTTAGCGGTGCCCGTAATCTGAACGGTGCCGACCGCACCGGTGGCGGAAACGCCCGTGACCGAAACGTCTGCGGAGCCTGTAACGGCAACCGTGCCGACGTCACCAGTGGCAAAAACCCCCGTGACAGGAACATTGGCGTCTGCTGCGACCGTGACGGTGCCAACGGCACCCGTCGCCTCTACCCCGGTTAGGGTGACATTGGCAGTGCCAGTGACCTGGACAGTGCCAACAGCGCCTGCCGCTTCAACGCCCGTGACAGAAACATCGGCGTTTGCGGCTACCGTGACCGAGCCGACTTCGCCGGCAGCAGAAACGCCCGTTAGGCTGACATTGGCGTCAGCCGAAATAGTGACCGAGCCAACCGCGCCCGTCCCCGTCGGAAGTGCCGCGAGGCTCTCACCCCAAGGATCGTCGCCCCAGCCTACGCCAGAAGCATTCCACCCTTGGAAAGCAACGACGGCATCGGTCACTTATCGCCTCTAATTAGGCGATGCGGATGATCGCGCTGGTCGAGTCCGCCGTCGGGAAGATGACCGTGAACGTGCCGTTGGTCGAGGTCTTTGCTCCACCAAAGTCGAGCACACAGACCGCCGGATCGCCCGCTGCCGAGTCGTTATAGATCAACGCGCCATAGGCGGTGATCGTCGCGCTCGTAAACGAAATATCCGCAAAGTCCGTGAACGCCGTGGTGCCCGAACTCGTCGGGGTCACGTTCGTGAGCGTACCGCCACCAGCCGCATACGTGCCGGAGTTGGCCACTTCGCCCGAGCTCGTGTACGCCGTCGTCGCCGCCGTGAAAGACGGGCTGTTGTCGTACAGAGCAAGCTTGAAAGTGTTGCCCGTGCCGTTCGTGAAGTTGTGGACCGCCCGCATCAGCTCTACTTTGAAGCTGGTGCACATGAAATTTCCTGAAAACGCCACCGTTATTCTCCTAACAAATGAACCAGCTCTGAATGCCCCGCCTCACGAAGCCGATTGGCGATCGTTAGACGGTCCTGCTCGACGGCCTCCTTCAAATAGAAGGCGACCACGTGCTTGACCCGGTCCTTAAAAGCCCGAGCCTGCGCCTGGATAGCCGGATGCGACTGATCCCCGACGAAAATAATCTTGTCCGCGGCCCGTTGGGCGAGCTCCTCGACATCCCACCCCCGATTCTGGGTCGTGGCGACCGAAACTCCGCTCGTGACTACAGGCATTTCTACGGTGATCATGGGCCAGGTGACTCCGATTTGACCGGGATACGGATCATACCATCGCGGTACTCGTCGCGGCGGCGGCGTCCCTGCTGCTCGATGCCCAAGCCCTGGATCGCCTGCTGATACGCACTCTGGAAGTACTGCATCATCTCCGGCGGACCCTTGGTATAGCTATATGCCTGGATCATGCATGCATAAAACAGCGCTTCTGGCGCATTTGTGCTGATCCAAGTGGTCGGATTACCCGAAGAGAGCTGTGCCGGGCGGTAGATATAGCCCATTTCGACCACGAAATTGGCATTTGGGGTCGGTGCGATGTAGAAAGTGTTCTGATCCCACACCGAATAGTACTTGGGGACGCCCGTGCTGGCCCCATTGGGCCAGTATTCCTTCATAAAGGACGTGTCACGGAAGTCCAAAAAGATCTGGTCGCTGCCCGAGGTGATCATCATGTAGCGATGAGTGAGGATGTCACTCGGCGCGGCCAGAAACTTGTTGCCCGTAGTCATGTTTCCACTGACTTCGAGCTTAAAAACGTCTAAATCGATGTCGCGGAGGATTCGGTTCTCCGCAAACGTGATGAAATTGTCGATCACAGCGTTGGTGAAGACGTTACTCCCCACCTCCGAGTAATTCCTAATGTTCGTAACCAGCTCGTCGTATGTCATGACGTAGTCACCGTGACCGATCCAACAGCCCCTTGGGCGATAAGTGCCTCGCCAAGGATATACGGACGCATGTCGTTCGTGTTGCGCGCCGATCCGTAGCTCTGGAACGCCGTGAATCCAGGCGCACCCACGAACACGGAGACCGGTTCGATGCGATCCGGACGCGGGTCACGCAACGCGATAGCATCTCCGCGATAACGAAGAGGTTCCAGTTGCGGTTCTTTTGGCTCATAGTCGTCCGGGCACACCATGTAGCCCTGCCAATTCTTGCGCAGGACGTTGTACTTGTACCGCTGTCCGCAGTAATCGCATAGGCCGTACGAGTATTTGCCAGTTGCATAGGCCATCAGACACCCAAGTCAGGGACAAACTGCACACTAGCAGTGTCACGATCCTCCATCGCAGCGCGGTTGAAGTCCTCTTCATAGATGGCCTTCAATGCAGGCGTGCGATCGGGAGCGAACTTAAGCGATAGCTGATAGGCAAGGCCTGAAGTCAAGCAAGGCAGGAAGCGGAAATTGATGTCCGCGGTGTTGGTGTACACACCAGCGTCCTGCATCCGTCGGATGCGGTAGTACACGAAGGTGTAGTTTTGATCCGCTGCCGGGTAGAAATACACCTTTGGTGTGTTCGTACGCTCAACGTAGAACTGCGCAGGACGAGCCTGTGAGGTCTTATCAGGTACGTTGAGCCAGTCTTCGCGGCTGATCCGCTCAATGTAAACGTCGGTGTTAATGCCTTGGTTGTTCTGGCGAATGATCGCCTCCAACACATTGACCGTATCGGTCGACAGCGATATTTCATTGACGCCCTGCGTCAATGCATACGTCGCCTGTTCGATCGTCCAAAGGTTTAAGCCGCGGTTGGCCCAGTCCAGAAACAGCAAATTGAGCGAGCGGCGTGCGGACGTGAGGTGATACCCCGTCGTCGGCCGCATGCCGCAACGCTCAAATGCCTCTTCAATCAAATCATCAATAGATAGATTGAAGTCTGTGGTGCCTGAAGTAGCCATTTAGCCGCAGGATCCGCCTTTGCGCATCTTCTTGACCTTCTTGGCCATGCCGCCCTTCTTGTAGCCGCGGGCCATGCCGCCGCCCATCATGCCCATAGCCATACGCTTGTGCTGATTGACGTCGCCGCCTTCGGCCATCATGAGGACCTTGCCGGTCTTCGTGCTGGGTTCAGAAAGCATCTTGTTCTTCGGGCCTTTGCCCACTGCTCCGCCGCCTTTGACGGCGCAGCCCATTCCACGTCCTGCCATTTTAGTATCCTCGCATCGCGCGACCGCGCGCGTCCTTACCGCCCTTCTTCATAGCACGGCCTTTCTTATCAGCCATGCCGCCCTTTTTCATCTTACCGACGCCATCAGCAGCGAAAGAAGGAACCTTCTTACCGCCCTTCATGACCATCTTCATCTTACCAGGCATATTCAATCCCTCGAGCTTCTAAGCTCATCGAGTTTCAGTTCCAGACGATTAAATCGTTGGTCGACGTGCGCGACAAACTTCTCGATTCGATCGTCCACTTCTTTGCGAGTGATGTGGTCCCTCGCAATCTCCTCACGGGTACGGTTCAACAAGATATTCAAACGAGCAAGCTCGTCGAACTTCCCCTTAAGCATGAATCCCATCCCCGTCACTATGGCAGATAGGATGATGTTCCAAATCATGATTTCCATCGGCTAACACTTCCATCGCCTACGAGCCTGACGAATCCGGCTGTTCGGGTCCTTTGCTGCCTTTGGATACATCTTCATCTGGCCGGCCGAACGTGCACAAAAAGATCTGCGACGCTTGGCGCGGTCCGGACTCGGACTGTCTTCTGTCACCGCGGTCTGGAGCTTGCTGCCAGGATTGGCGCGGCGGAACGCCGCCACGCCTTTCTTGGTCATGCCTGCGCCCTGCTTGGTCGGACGGAAGTTGCCGCTTTTAACGGAAGTGGCGATGCCCATGCCTTTTCGCACGGCACCGCCACCCCTAAGCGCTAGGCCCATCGGACCGCGTTTCATTACGCCGGAGCCCCACCCACGTACAACAACGTGACGCTGAGAACCTCTGCCGAAGACAACGTGGCATGCACGCCGTCAGTGGCTAGAATCCCATCGTCCGGAATGATGATGTCGTAAGCACCGGCAGCAGCCGGGGTCTTAATCTCCATCACCGTCGTACCGCCAGATCCGCCCGTTTTCAGGGTGATCGCAGCGGCCGTTTTCGTGCAGGTGTAGTAGACGCCTTGAATACGCGTACGGCCATTTACCATGTCGCCAGTGGCGACGATGGTTTTGGCTTTGACGTCACTTGCAAAGCTCATGACAGCCTCCTATTAGCGGGTGGCTGAAACGAGGAGATAGTCCACCGACGTCTTGCGAGTACCCGTAGCGCTGCCCGAGAGCGACATCGCGGCAACCGTCAGATCGGTCGTCGGGATGTTGGTCGTGTGCGTCGCCACCAGCTTGCGGTTGACAAAGAACTCAACCTGGCCTGTGCCCCAAGCACGGAAACCCAGCGTGACGTATGTGTCATCCACAAGGTCTACAAGCGAATCGGTCGAGGTCTCGGTGCCGCCCGACTCCGTCTTGCAGAGGATCGAAGCGTTGCCGTCGTCAACCTGGAACACAATGCGGTCGGCAGCCGTCAGCATCGCTTCCGGGTTCGTCGCAAAGTTCACCGTGAGACCCACACAGATGTCGGTCTGGTCAGCGTCGTTGCACTTAATGCGGGTCTGGAACCACACATACTTGTCGGCCGAAAGAGCGAACACTTCGTTGCCCTGCACCGAAGCGCCATCGTCGTCCGTGGTGGCGGTCGAAGTGAGCTCAAGAACACCATTGAGAACATCGGCGCCAATACCGGCCGAGGCTCCCGAATCCTTAACCACTGTCCAATCGTTGGTGGCATCAAGCGCGACTCCAACGAAATCGTCCATCAGCGTGACAACGTCAGCGTCGATCGTCGTGGAAAGGTCCGCGGCCCAAGCGCCGGAAGCGCCCTTGCCCGAATACTGGATCGGGCCTGAAAAATGCGTAACAGCCATCTCAATTTACCTCACATGCGAGTTAGGTACGTCTGTCTGCATGTCGTCAGCCGGGACTGTCAGACGTACCGGATTTCCCCGGAGACTTGACTATACGTGATCAAAGTGCATAGAGAAAGGGGGCCACGAGGGCCCCCTTCCACTTTTGCCTCTTAGGCAGCGCCGGGCGATCCGAAGATGCCACGCGGGTCGCTGAAGCCGAAGCTGTAGCGCTCGCGAGCCTTGTACCGCACGTTGCCGGTATCGAAGTCTCCCTCGAAACCAGTCTTGATGGCGACACGCTGGAACATCTTCATGCCGTTCGGAGCGTCGGTCTTGATGAACCAAGCGTCCGGGTCGGTCAAGAAGTGGTTCACGGTGTAGCCCTGCGGCACCATGCCCATGTTCTTCACGGCGTTGATGTCGTTGTCCGCAGTGCCAACGCGCAGCGTCGACTTGAGGATACGATCAGCCGTAAACATGAGTTCCTTCGGGATGATGAGCTTCAAGCCTTGAACAGCGATCTTCAGGCCACGCTCGTCAGTGAACGCAGCGATGTCGATCAAAGCCTGCTCAAGCGAAGTCTCGCTCAGGTCCGCAGCGGTCGTCAGCTCGTTCTTGAGGTCCGGGCCCGACAGGGTCGGGTGATCCGTCGCACAGAGCGGCTTTCCGTCGCCACCGATCGAGGTGTCGAACGCGCCGTTGAGCACGCTGGCAGCCTTGATCTGCTTGGTCTGAGCCATCGAACGAGCGAGAGCCTTGGTGTAGCGCGCGGCAAGACGGTCGTAGAGGTTGTCCTCGACGGCTTCTTCCGTAAGCGCAAACGCCAGGGCGATCGTCTCGTGGGTGTAGCGAGAGGTGTAGACTTCTTGCGCCTGGTCGTACGAAACGCCAGCGCCTTCGTTCTTCACCGGAGCTTCAGCGAAGCCCGACTCCATCACCTCTTCCTCGAACGCACGATCCGAAGACTCCACCGAGTAGATCTCGGCGTGCTCGTTCTCGTAGTTCTTGTACTCAAGGCCGAACAGGGCATTCAAGCCCGGCTCGAGTTCCTTGACTAATTGTGCACGTGAAATAGCCATTTTTTATGCCCCTATATATCAGGTTACGGCCTTGACGCCGGTGCTGCCGTACAGGTGCTCGTTGATTTTCACAACGACGACGGCAAAGTTCCCAAGCGCATTGCCCGGGACATCCCACAAACCGACGATCTTCAGGTTCAACGCCGCAGTGTCAGCGATGGTGGACGAATCCAGTTCCATCGAAGAAACGCCCGTGGTGCTGCTACCACCCGTGCCGACGACATCAGCGTTCTTGCCGATGTCCGCCTGCTCGATGTCTTCGTCAGCCTGGATGATGAACAACTGGCTGGGGTCGTCAAGCACGTCGGCAACGATCTTGCCAGAGGTGATGTTGACGCTTCCCGGATAGTAGTTCTTCCAGGTCGGCTTGCCCGTGGTCGGGTCAATGTAAAAGACGCCGTTGAGAACGCCCAGGGCCGCAGCATGCGTGCCCGGGAGGAACTTAACGACATAACCATTCACGATCGTCACCAGGTCGCCCTGGTAAATCGCACCGCTCTGGTTATCCGCAATCTCGTAACCGTACTGCTTCTGGGCACCAGTCGCAGACAAATTGCCGAGAGGACGGAGACCAAAGGCTTTATCAGTGTTTGCCATTTGATTAATCCTCAGAAAAAGTTATTCACTGGTTCCTGCTTTGGAACCGCCGAATGAAACACGAGACCTGCGGTTCGGGCGTTCGATGACCATGCTCGAGTGAGCATTGCTCTTCAGAAGCTCGTTATCCGCGGCCTGCATTTGGTCGCTCGCTTTAGCCTGGTAGTGAGAGTTGCGCTCTTCTACCGTTTCCTCGGGAATACGTGCCAGGAGAAGTCCTCCCACACTGATTACACCAGCGTGTCGGCCGTCATCTACCGTCGGAGCCGGAAAGTCAGGGTACTCGTCCGCACGAACAAACTCGTACCCCTCACGGAGACGACCTGCAATGTTCGTACGATCTTCTACCCCACCAGCCGAAGCCCGAATCCAACGGTGCTTGTATCCCGGGGGAGCCGGAGGTGCATCCAAGCGAGAAGGCGGAGCCCAGGGCTTACGTCGCGCGGTTTTTACACGAGTATCGGCCTCGCGCGAAACGCGGTTGATGTTTTTAACGTCGCTCATGGTCTCTTACTCCTTCACGTACTTGGCGTATTCCTCAAGCGGAACGCCCAGCTTTTTTGCAATTGCCACTTGACTAGGGGTCAACCTGACAGTGCGGCGTGCAGCATTATTGATCCCGGAGGATCGCGAGGCAGGGGCTACCGTTTGCACGTTACGGGCTCTGCTCTGCGTACCCGAACCGCCTTCCTGGAATTTTTGCGGGAAGGCATCTCGGATACGTTTGTCAAGTTCATCATAGTACTCATCTGAACTGGGGTCAATTCCGTCAACTTGAACCAACTGACGGTGGATGCCCCAGGCAGCGTGGGTCATGACCGTGTCCCGGCCATACCACTTGTTCCGTTCAGCCCACTCCTCGACCCGCGGGTCAACTTGCTGCGGCTGGGCCTGTTGCACCGGCTGCTGATAAGCAGACTGCTGCGCCTGTTGCGCGGCCCACTGCTGCTGTTGCATGTAGGCTTCACGCTGGGCATTGGCTGCCTGGATCTGCGAGTTCTCCAAGGTCAACGCCGTCAAACGCTGCTGGGCCTCGGTCTCGGTGTCCACGTCGCCCTCTTCACGGGCCTTGCGGATGATCTGCTTGAGCGCCACGGCCTGGGTTTCGACACGATTCTGTGCTTCGACCAGTCGCTCGGCATCGCTCTTGACGTACCGCTGCTCAAGCTCTTGCGCGCGAGACTGTACCTGCTTGGCGTACTCCAACGCCGCCTGCTCACGGCGCTGCGTCTCACGCAAACGGGCCGTCAGCTTGTCAATGCGCTTCTTAACCTTGTCGCTGTAGTCATCCAGCTCGCGCTCGGATTTGTCCGCACCGGCCTCATTGCTGATTTGGGGCAATGTTGGAGTTTCCTCCTCCATCGGCACCTGTACGGTGGCGGGCTGCTCGCCCTCACCGACGTTATATTCCAATTGTTCGTTCATTTAAGATCTCCTTACCACATGTGAAGGACGTCTTCTGGGTCGTTCACAACCCCCAAGACCTCGTCGTCGTTGATCAACCGGATCTCTCCGCCGTCGATCGGGATACGTGCTCCCGCATAACGACCGAAGATGATCCAATCCCCCTGCTTGCACCACGCGCCGGTGGGAAACTTGCTTTCGTCGCCGTAGGCCAAAGGACCTACCTTCAAAACGTAGCCGCATACAGTGGTTAACTGCTGCTTACGCTGCGTCTCTTCGGCCAAAGCAATACCGCCCTTGGTCTTATCGGCTCCGCGATAGGGCAGGATGGCAATACGCCACCCGGTAGGGGTTGGAATGCGATCAACTACAGACTCATCCAGCTTCTCCGGCTTGAACCCGTCCGCCGTGTAGGCGTCCTCCAGGCTCGGCACCTTCGTTGCCTCCTCCTCTGCCCACTTTTTCTCCAAAGCGGTCAGTTCTTTCGTCGCTGCGCTCATAGGTTTCCTCTTAGGTCAAAAAGCCATCGTCATCCGTACGCGCCTTTAACAGACTTTTCACGGATTCCTCTGCCAGCTTTAACCCTTCAAGGCGACCCATCATGAAGCGATAGCGCTCCATGTCAGCGATCGTGCCGTTCAGGATGATCTCCTCCGACGACTGTCGGAGCTTTCTGATTTCTTTTAGTACTAAGTCAGCAAATTCCAGCATGGAATGTTCCCATGAAAAGCAGGCGGTTTTGCGCACCGCCAGAGGCGCTCTACCCAATCAATATATCTTAACTGGGCGATTTCCGTCCTTTTTCTTGACAATCTTGACAGGGCCCATCACTCCGCCCTTGCTCATCCTGCGAGTCTTGCCGGCCTTGTCATACGCAATCGCCGCGGCCTGCTTCACCGCAGCCGCTTTGCTCTTAGGCTTGCTCGTTCCAATGCGGCCCTTTTCTTTGTACGTGCCAACCAACTCGCCGATGTTACGACTAATGGTCTTTTGGCTTGATCCCTTCTTAAGCGGCATTTCGCCCTCCTCGTGATGCTTGCAATTGCAGCTTTGCCTGATCGATCTGTAGCGACTGCTGCATCTTCTGGGTCTCCAATTGCAGCTTTGCTTGGTCCAACTGCATTTTGGCTTGGTCGGCAGCAGCGCGCTGATCCAGTTCCTGCTTCTTGAGCGCGACTAACGGGTCTTCGCCACCCGCGCCCTCGCCCGAAAGCTGCGACGCCATGTTCTTCATTTCCTGCATGTACATCGCACACTTGATCGCAACCATGCCTTCCTTCTGGATCGGCGAAACCATGCGATCCGGGTCTGTGCCGTACATCTTGAACAGATCCACCTCGACGTCTTCCTCCGCCTTCAGGCGAACATGCTCGAGAATGTGCTGCTGGAGCTCCATGGCAGCCATGGGATTGGATTGAACAGACGGCGACATGCCCATCATCAAGTGCGTGACCATGTGCGCGTCATGCTGCTGGCCCGCAAACGCCTTCAACTTCATCCCGTTCAATACAGAAGAGTTCTCGGTCATCGGATCACGGGGCATTTGGTTGTTCTGCGGCAGCAGCACACCGTCAATGTCCCGAATGTTGAGCGAGGCATACACACGGTAGTACGCCTCGTACATGTTGTGCATGTTTGGCGCCGACTGCGCCATCTGCAACTGCATCTGCGCGAGCTGGATACGCTGTGCACTGCTGAAAATGTTGGGATCGGCAACCGGTTGCACCGAAACCATGTTGTCAAAGTCAGCACGCTTGATCTTGCGGCTCGCGCCAGGCACATCGTACGGATACTCATCCGGCATGTACTGGCCAAAGCCCTCAAAGAGCAGACGGAACTCCAAAGACTGCGCGTAGTGCAATCGTTTGTGGATCGCGGACATGACCATCGAGCCGCGCTCAAGCAACGCCAGCGTCGTACCGACCTGTGCGTACTGATTTCCGTCGCCGACCTGCATGTCGGCAGTGCTCGAGAGCCGCTTACCCGCGTCAACCAAGAACCCAAGCAGTGCAAACAGCACTTGGCTCGGCTCTTTGTACGGCAGCGGCATGAGCGACGCCGAAAGTTCCGCGCCACCGGCGTCAATATCGCGCCACTCGCCCGGTTGGATTGGATCCGAGTCGTCCGCGATGCGCGCGCCCTTGGCTTTGAAGCCCGCAGGCAGGTTTGCCAGCGTTCCGGCGTCAATTAATTGACGAAGTGCGCTGGTTGCCGCCTTGGAAAGGCCACCGATGAGGTGCACAAAGCCCAAACCGTACGCACCAGGGCCCTCGACAAGCACATAGTGCACAAAATAGTTGCGACGACGCTTCTTTTCGTCCTCTTCGCGCCAGTTTCGGCGGATTCCAACGACCTTTAACGTGTCTTCGGCCAGTGTTACAACGTACGGAAGCTTAATTCCCGTCGGATTGCCGCTTTCGTCAACGTCTTCAAAGCCCGGCAGGTCCAAATCGACCAGCATTTCGAGCAAAAAGACTTCGCCAGCCTGGTCCGTCGGCTGTACACCGACCGCTTTGTCAATCGCAGCCTGAATCTGGCTCGGATCCGCGGGCGTCGGCTCAAGATCTACCTGCACATCCAGGTATTCACCGCTCAAAACACGCTTGCGGAACTCGTTCGAGTCCATCGCAATGCGGTGAGTCAGTCGCGAACACTGCGAAACGACGCTCGAACCGTTGTATGGGATGTAAATATCATCGGCCAAGCACAGTTTTGACACCATGCGACCGAGTTGCATGTCGTAATAGACCTTCTTAAAGGTCGATCCACCGTACCCGGTGTAGTACAGAAGCTGGTCGAACTCCGGTGTGTACTCTTCCATCACCGAAGTGATCTGGTAATTCATGAAGTCCTGCACGCGCGAGGCCTGCTGGAACTTATCCACCGTCTCCTTGCCCAGTACTTGCGTGCGAACAGGGCCGCCAGCAGGCATCAATTCCTTAAACGCCTGCGATTGAAACTGGATAATCGCCTCTTGGAGCATCGGATGCGTAGCACCCGCCGCGCCACGGAAGGGCTTGGTGCGCTCTTCCATACGCAGGCCAAGCAAATCCAAGCCCTTGGCGTACATCTGCTCCCAATCCGATCGCGAACCCTTGTCCGCCTCGAACATGGCAGAGACATCTAGCGCAATCCGACCCATCGCATCCGGGTCTACAACCTCAGCAAGGTTTGCGTAAAAGTCCACTTCCTTGGCTTCTTGCTCGCCAATCTCAACAATCGCGCCGCCCTCATCGTCGATCACGACCTCAATGTCCGGCATCGGCGCCGCTTCGTCCGCGATCACCAGGATTCCGGCGTCTGGGGCTTGGTTAATAGCTTTGTCAATTGGCATGTTGAGATCCTAATACTTTTCGTGATGAAAGGCTACCACCGTATTGTTGACTTCAGCCTACTCCGAACGGTGTCCTTACGCCCCATGCTATCGAGGATATTGGTTAGTTCTTGGTTCGTGACGTAGGTAGGCGTAGGCGTTCCACTTTCTTTAAGGAACTGTGCTACGTCACTATCTGGATCGACGTGAATTAAATCAGCGTTGTCCAAATCACCGACTTTGTACCACTTTTGACTTTTAACAAAATCCTGCACAAAGGGAATGTACTCATCCTTCGGCTTGCGGTTTGCCTTGCCCTTAATTTGAAGGATCCTGGAATCGTTATCCGGGTAAGGAACTCCCTCTTCATCTACCCATCCCGAACTCCGCAACATCCGCATCTTCTCGTTCTCATCAAGATCCGGATAAAGCGTGTCTATCTCCTGCTTAACCTTGGCAAAATTATTGGCAGGCGGCTCAACCTCGATCGTCACGTGTGGGGCGCCCGTCTTCTTGTCGCGAAGCGAGTAGATTGCGGATCGACCAGAGAACACATCGTTGCAGTAACCGCCAACGCAATGGCCCATCATGTCGCCTTCGTACTTCAGGGCAGCCTCAAGTGCCTGCCTTCCTTCTGGCGTGTCCGCCTTTAGTTGATACCAAGCGTACTTCTGCTCTGGATAATCTTTGAACGGCACCGTAGCGGCGTTGTTCGCCAGCGCGAAGTTCGCCTCGGCCTTTTGCTTCTCGCGCCATTTGTTGATCTTGCTGACATGACGCACGGCATCCGGCACGGACATGCGGCCGAGCTGTTCGTTGGTCAGTTGGAGCTGTCGCGGCAGACCTGATTCAGGGTCAATGGAGTTAAAGAGCTCATCGCGAAGATGGTCAAAGCCAAGATTTAAACCAAGGTCTTCGGATGGAACATAGATCGGGCGATTTGGATCCTTTGCCGCTACGTCAGCAATCCAAGGATTGTCTCGCACAAACCGCGTGTAATGGGTGAGGCCGTCTCTTTTGGCGAAGTCAATAATAAATCTTGCTCGGTCAATGCCCATTTGATTATCGGTAGCACCTTCCCAAATCTTGGCAGTATCCGACTTGGCGAGAAGCTGTACAGGTTCCTTGTCAAACCTATTCGACCTGCCATAGGCCCCTAACTGATAATTTATCTGTTCTGGATCAACGTGCAGGATGCCCTCCTCCGCCAACTTGCGAATTGGATCCTCTGGCGTCGCCATCTCAGTGCGTATGTACTTGCCTAGCTTTGTCTCAAGCCAGTTGTTCAGTACTGACTCCCTCGGCAACTTGGTGGAACCTACTTCAACAGCGGGCTCCCACGTCTTCAGCCTCTCGATCGCCTCAAGCTGTTGCGGGAAGTCGCCGCCCTTGGGCTTAACGACCTGCGACACAGGCGGACCTCTGCGCACGCTCGGGCCGGGGATCGGGGTCATGATGTCGGCAATAAATTCCGTCGTGCTAGCAGGAGACTTAGTGGCCTCCGCGCCCACGTCCACAAACGCCGACGCCAAGTTACGCGCCGTGGTCAGTGGGTCTTGAGCCGCCTGCGATACAGCACGGTTCACCGACTCATACGTCTCCTTGCTACGCGCAGGGGCGGTGCCCTGTAGCTCGGCAGGAGATCTCTCCCGCACCGATTGCATGAAGCCACCCAGATAGTCCCGCGCGCCACCGAGCAATTGCTTCGTGCCTTCAAGCGCGTTCGTAATACCGCGGCCCGCGGCGTAGCTCAACGTCTGCGGGTCGTACGACTCGATGTCCGCCCAACCTGGTTGTTGAATCGGTGCGCCACTCGGGAAACTTGTCGGCACCGAACGCAACAAATCCGCACTCGTCTCGCCCGTACGCGGGCTGCCCTTCGCACGGCGCTTTGGGCGTACCTTCAGCCCCTCGAGCGCGTTTTTCATCAGCGCTTGCCCTTCTTCGGCGCAGCCGGAAGGCGGATCTCGACCGGACGGTTCACGCCCTTCTTGTTTGCGTATTTGATCAACGGATTAAACCGCTCACCTACATCGCCCGTGTAGTCATAGGTATCACGCACAACCAACGAACCATCAGGCAGTCTCTCAAAAGTAAACTGTCCCAACGTGTTACGCAGATTGCCAGACTCAAGCGCGTTGAAATCTGAATCTCTCATGAACAACGGCGCACTGCCCATCGGATCCACCTGCTCCATCAACATCCGTTGATGCGCATAATCCACAACACCCGGCAGCGGCTTACCCGTCTTCTCGCTCAGAGCGGGGTTCTTCTCCGCGATCTCCACAAGCCTGCGAAGCTTATCCAGCTCCCTGGCCGACATGCTCTTCTCGGTGATCGGAGCAGTGGCCTTAGCGGGATCGCCAACAGACTCCATGTAGATTCGACGCTGCAACGGCGTGCTGTCGTCTACCTCGCCCCCCTCGTTAAATCGCTTCGCCATCAAATCCCCCGCACGGCCAAGCCCGGCGCGCGTGAGAGTCGGCATGCCCAGCGTGTCCCGCAGTAACTCCATCCTTTGACGGAACTCCTCGGTCTGACCCTTGGTCCGTGGGCCTTGAGACTTGGTGACCTCTTCAAGCTCCATGGCCATGCCACGTGCCGTACCACGATCAGTCTCCTGACGGATCGGTGTGCGAGAGGCGCGACGGATGCTCTGCGCGTTTGGCGATAAACGCACTTCCATCTGCGACTGCGGCGCTTCGTTAGACAACTGCTCGAGCATCGCACGGGCAGAGTCCAAATCCTTGTACCCTTCCGCCTCGCCCTGCTCTTGCAAAAGCTGCATCAGCTCTTCTTGGTTTGAAGGGCCGCCCTTCTTTCGTCCAGGAGGCTTCACGGCTCCAGGCGACAGGATCACGTTACCAAAGCGATCCGTGTAGTAGCCGAGATTCTGCGCACCGCCAAGTACGGTCGGGCTCAGGTTCGGATTCGCACCGATCGCCTGCAACGGGATGTTGCTCGTCTGCAAGCTCTGCGGCATCTGGCCAACAGGGATCGTGCCTGGGGTCAAGCCGCCCGTGTTCGGATTAAAGAACGGCGTGCCAGTGCCCGCGCCCGGCATGGTCGGCAACGGTGCCGCCTGGTATCCCGGAATCGGACCCGGAGTCGGAATATACCCACTGCCCGGCGGAGTGCCACCTAGCCCCGGTGTCGGTACGCCAACAGAAGGCGGTATGCCTCCGGTTAACGGCGGCATCGGAGCCGGCTTGCCACCCCCCGTCGGGGGGATCGGAGTGACAGGCGTGCTGCCGCCAGGCCTGCGCGTTCCCGGCGAACCACGGCCACCGCCCTTCTCACGAAGGCGCGCGATCAACCGGCCAATGTCACTGTTTGGGTCTACGCCGCTAAAGTCAAAAGGGCCACGGACCGGGGCCCGCGGGGGCTCCGGCTCAACCGGGGTTCCAATGATAATGCCGCTACCGCCACCACCAATCGGCGATGGCTTGCCGCCACCGGTCGGCGGCTCTTCGTCCCGATCGTCAATGCCGTTCAGGTTCTTGTCGATAAAGTCGTGCGTACGTACGTCACCGCTACCGGGCACCGTGCCAGGGCCCGTGGGCAACGGGCTGGTGATCAAGCCCGGCGGGACTGTAACCGGCGGCCCGGAAACAGGAGGCTGTGTGGTCGGAGGCGGTTGTGACGGCGGGGGCTGCTGTGCAGCCTTGCGCCGCTCCTCTTCCTCGGCCTGACGACGCGCTGCCTCTTCGGCTACTCGACGGGCTTCCTCAGCTGCTCGACGAGCCTGTGCATCCTGCTCCGCAATTCGACGAGCTTGCTCTTCAGCCGCTCGACGAGCCTCTTCTTCAGCGGCGGCTCTACGGGCGGCGTCTTCTGCTTGACGACGGGCTTCCTCTTGCGCGGCTTGCTCAGCCGCACGGCGGGCTGCTTCCTCTTCTGCTGCACGACGTGCTGCCTCCTCTTGTGCCGCTCGGCGAGCAGCTTCTTCCGCCGCACGCGCAGCCGCTTCTTCAGCAGCGCGACGCGACGCGTCTGGGTCATAGGTTGATCCGGGAGCCGTGAGCCCCGGGCGATCGCCAGGTAACTTGCCCGCGCCGCCGGCAGGCGTAAACAGATCCTCCCGCTCACGCATGCGCTTGGCCGCGGCCATCGTCTCCTGCTGCTGGGCACTCACGGTCGACGGATCGACATTCGGCACCGTGCCCAAGTCAAAGTTCGGGTCAAAGAACTGCGCGTTCACCTGGCCCGTGGGCGTCGTCAAACTGCCCGGCTTCAACGCATCGATCGCTTGCTGCAAGTTCTGCGGCATCGGGTTGTTTTGCAGTGCCTTGGCAATCGCGTCCAGATCCGCTTGCGACAACTGCGCCAGATCAGCAGCCGCGGATCCCGCGGCGGGGGCAGCAGGGGGAGGAGGCGGTGCAGCAGGGGCGACAGTAGTTGGCGCCTTGTTGGTCGGCATCGTCGGGGCAGTGCCCGTTGCAGTAGTTGGCGCACCGACCTGCGTCAGATTGTTCAGATCCGCCGCGGCAGAGTTAGCAGGCGGGGTGAGCGGTGGGGGCGGTGACGGCTCAGCTACCGGAGCAGGCGCTGTCACAGGACCGAACGCCGATAGGTCCTCCGCGGCCGAAGTGGCCTGGGCCGTGGACCGCGGGGGATTAACAGGGGTCGTTACTTGTGGGGTCGGCGCAAACTGCTGCCGGATCGGCTCGCTCTCCCCAGTGGGCGAGATCGTGTCCACTTCCGCCGGGCCGATCGCTCCAGGCAACGTCGGAACGCCAAACGATCCCTGCGGCATCTGCTCCATCGTCGACTGACGCAAAGCATTGAACTGCGCCAAAGCCTCCTCCGCCTGACGCGCTCTTGCACGCGCCAACACGTCCGCCGTGCGGTATTCCTTCAACTTCGTCTTAGGGTTCACGGTCCCCGCGCCGCCGAGCTTCTTCAGAAGGTCTCGCGCCTTGGGACTCAGATACGCCAACTCCGTGTCGCCCCCGCGACCCGCTGAGGCAACCTTCTTGATAAATGACGACGTGTCCTTCTTGGACGACTTCTTGGCCTTCGGCATGGCAACTATGCCCCCGCAGTGACTGGCCTTGACATTCTAGTCGTCAATAGTATTCCGGTACAAGCGGCGCACCCTCGTTGGCTCCTCCAACGTCGTCCGAGTGCAACGAGACAAAGTTGCCCTGACGGAAACGCATCAACGCCTGCGTGGTCGAGTCCACCATGTCGTCGTTGTCGCCGTTCGGGAACGCCGCACACTCCTCAACCAGCTCCTCCGCCCAGTCCGTATCCGGCGCCCACACCATCCCCGCCTCGAGAATCGGTGCGATCGCATTGGCACGACTCACCTTGTCCGTACCCGAACGTCGGCCACCCGGTGTGTACATGGTCACCGGAATGCCCATCCGACGCAGCTCCTGCTGCAACGTCACGCCCGTCGCCTTCGCCTCAATCAACACGTTGTCAGGATTCCAACGCTTGTACTCGTCCTTCGCGATTCGCTTCAATTCAGGAAAGTCCCACCGCCCACGGCGAACGTCTAGAAGGACAATATTCGGCCCCGAGTCCTGGTCCGGGTAAAACACACCCCAGGTCGTGATCACACTGTAGTCCGCCGTCTCCTTCTTGCTGTACGCGGTGTCATAGCTCTGAATGATGTAATTCACAATCGGGGGCTGCGGATCAGGCCACACGCGCCACCACTCGCGCTTGAGGATCGCACCCTCGTCGTTGGTCGGCTGCTGCTGATACATCGCGTTCCACTTCTGGACCGATAGCGATGACTTGACCGCCTCTAACTCCTCAAGGGCCCAGAACTCCGGCCACAACGGTTTGCCAGAGGGCAGGATCGCCGGGAACTCAATGACCTCCCACTTGTCCGCGCTGCGACTGGTCTGGGCTTTAAGCAAGCGCGCCGTCAGATCCTTCGTCCCCCAACGAGTCATGACAATGACAATGGCACCCCCTGGCTGCAAACGGGTTCGCGGACCGCCTTGGTACCAATCCCACGCGTTGTCCAAAGCGAGATCCGAATACGCATCCTGCTCCGAATGCGGGTCGTCAATGATCAGCAAATCTGCACCGCGCCCGGTAACCGCACCGCCCACACCGACAGCAAAGTAACTACCGCCATGGTTCGTGTCCCACCGGCCGGCAGCCTTGCTGTCCTGCTTAAGGTCCACAGACGGAAAAAGCTCGCGGTACCGATCCGACATCATCAGGTCGCGGACCTTACGGCCGAATTTCACCGCAAGTTCTGCGGTGTGCGTCGCTTCAATGGTCTGTAACCGCGGCTTACGGCCCATCAGAAAGGCCGGCAGCAGGTACGACGCGAATTCAGACTTCGTGTTGTGAGTGCAGATGTATCCACGGCCCGCGAGGAACAGGCCGTCTTTATTGGCCACTTCGAGACAGCGCACCTTAGCCCTGCGCTCGGTCTTGCGGATGTCGATGCTGCGCGACCAGTTCCCCTCACTGTCCCGGCACCTCTGTGCCTTGCGCGGGAGCCGCGCAGCACCCGCCATCTTGAACATGATGCGAAAGGAGGGCTGGCTCGGCTTGCCCTTGTAGTTTGTCTGCCGCTGAGTCTTTCGCGCCTTCAGGCCGAAGCTGTGTACAAGGCACAGCACGTCGTCGATGAGCCTCTCGTTGCTGTTGTTAAAGGTGATCTTGCCTTCGGCAGTGACATCGCCATCGGTATCTATCAGGCCCTGAAGTAGCGCTTTGCGTTGTTCAATGGATGCGCACAGGTAGCTTTCAGGTATGTGTTTGTTGCGCAGCACCCCAAGTTCTCGGAGCTTGACAAGGAGTCCTTTGATGTAGAACTTCTGATGCTTTGGGCTTGCCGTCGTGGCATATCCACAAGCCTCCACCTGCGCGCGCATCGCAGGCGCATCCGCGTGCGAGCACCCAACATCCGCGCCCCACGAGTTGCCATCTCCCAGCCAGACCCCAAGGACATACGGGTCGATAGGAAGGTCACGCGCTGGGTACTGAACAGGCGAGACGCGGGGAAGAAGCGGGAGGTTGCCTGACTTGCGCCAGCTCTCTGTCTCCAGCTTATCAAGTATTTCACGGGTTGAAAGGGTGACAAACGGCTTGTTGTTTGATCCAAATCGGACCGTCCACAGGTGCTCCCCGTCGCAGGACAGTGCCTGCCCGTCGCTGGTTACGACCTCGTAAATGTCCTCCTCGTACACGGCCGATTTGCCAGTAACCCGCACCGGAGAGCCGTCCGTCGCGAACACGTAGTCTCCAACCTGGACCGTCTCGACTGTTTTCCACCCTGCTGTAGTCGGGACCGCCTCTTCCAGGACAAGTCGGTGCCTTGGCGGCATGTTGATAATCAACCGCTTCAAGGTGCCCTTGGCGATACGGTCAAACGCCGATCCCATTCGCTTGTGATGGTCCCCGAAGATCGCTTCAGGCCACACGTACCGGGCGAAGTCGATGAAGTTGTTACGGGCCTTGTCCTGGGTTTCCAGGAGCATGAGCCGGTACTCAAGCTTTAACCGTTCAGCTTCGACTTCTTGTGGAACTGCGCTCATTCAAAGTCCGTTGCGTAGAAATTTGCGCAAATTTTTGCACGAGTTGACAAGTTAATCAAAGGGGGTGGTTTTCCTTCCCCTCGGTTCTCTTTCGCCGCTAATCCAATGTATGAAATCGGGCATTAGCCCCCGAAGGCGAACTACCGGCCCGTTTTTTGGGGCCCGGCCCGCGTAACGTCTTGATTTCGCTATGGAAAAACCGCGCGAGCGCCGCGGCCCGCGGGCCAATACTCGCGGCCCTTGCAGATTGTAAACATTCAAAGAAAGGAACGAACACGGGCGGGCATGTCCGGACAATTGGCGCCGGCACGCGTAGTGCCTGGACAAAAACCGGACACTCGAGCTGTACGTTATCCGGATGACGAACACGGACACTCGAGCACGTTACCGGCCCGGCGATCGCCGGCCACGGCCCACGAACCACGGCCCGCGGCTCACGTACCACGGGCACCGAGTGACGGAGAAAGGGCCGCGGCACGCGGCCCTGCTCAAGGGCGGGCGGATCCGGGCGGGCGATCGGGAGCCGTTTAACATAATCTGGCATGGCCGGTCATTTAACATAATCTGGCATGGTGAAAAGCTCCGATACCTAACACGGGCCGGCGTGCTCGCGCGGCCGCGATCGGGAGCCCGTGCGGATTCTCCCGGCCAAAATAAAAAGGGCCGGCGCATGGCCGGCCCTCGAGGGCGGAAACGATCGGGAGCAGCTAAGGGGCCCCGGTATACATGAGCTCCCGCGCTCGCCGTTTTGCAGCTCTACGGGTTTTTGATGTTTCCGCAGTTCCGTCAAAATCTGGAAGCTCGAGCAGCTCCCGAATCGATGCCCGGAGCTCGAGTATTAATCGGTCCCGCTCACCGATCGCGCGGATAACATCCAGCGCCTCTTCGGACGAACCGACATAAGAGCGGCTCACGACGTCACCGCCCGGCCGATATCACCGACCACGTGGTGCCGCAAAAACGAGCCCGGCGGCAAGCTGGCCGCGAAGGCTTCGAGGGCGGCCGCGTCATCCGGCGCGCCCTTTTGTGACGTCGCGCGCCATTGCATCGCGACATGGCCGCCGGATCCATAGCATCCGCCCGCGACATCCGCGCCAACTAGGCGAGCTTGCGAACCATGCGCCGTGAAGACGACAACAAAGTCTCGATCGCCTCGAGCACATAAGGGCTCGCCGTTACCGCAATTCGAGCACGTGATCGAGTCCGACACTTCCGCCGGGCATCGGACAAAACGCGTGCCCTCTGCCCGCTCCGGAATCGGAGCGCCGGCCGGAATTGTCAGGGTAACTGCGCGGCCCAGCCTGCGAGCCCGCATGGCGCTCTTGAGTGTATCGGCCGAAAAATTAATCACGGTCTCGCCGGCGGCTGGCATCGGGAGCTTTTCGGCCGGGAAGTGTGAATAGGTCCACGCGCGGCCATTACGTGGCACGGCGCGCCGAAGGGCGGCCAAATATCCGCGATCGATCACGGCCGCACCAGCCGCGGGCGCTGGGTTAAGCGGGCACATCGCCGGGCATGTGCCATACATGGAAACGGCGCCCGCGCGATACGTTACAGCGATCGGGCCTGTCTTCGAGTTTGCAGATTGTCGAACAGTCTTCAACATGTCGCCTTTCTCCTTTCTAATCCGGGCCGCGATTGGCCCGGGCCTCGAGTATGTCAAAACAAAAGGGCCGGCACAATGGCCGGCCCTCGAGCTCCCGATCGGGCGGGCTGGATGCTACGCGGCGAGCTCTTCGAGAATGTCGCCGGCTGTGGTTTCAAATTCGACACGGTCCGCTGTCCATGGAATCGAGCGGGCGTAAGCTGTAGCGCCGGTTACCGCATCCCACGCGGATTCGATCGGGCGGCCCTCTTCGGCCATGTGGACCGTTTTGATTCTGTCGGCGATACGCGGCCCGAATCGCGACGCCAAAAACGCGTCGACCTTTTCGAGCTTGGTGGATTGTGCCGCCTGTAGCGCTGTGGTGATTCCATGAGCGCTCGCGCGTGAATACTCCAAAAGGGCCGGCGCTGCTTCTTCGAGGAAACGATCGGGAGCGCTGGCCGTGTGGCGGATCGAAATCTCTTCGAGCTCTTCGGCGCCCCACACAATTCGATTGGCGCAAACGTAGTCAAAAAGAAAAGTCTTGATTTTAAGAGCACCGGCGCCGGTTTCCGAATTGGTGACGAAAAAACCGCGGGCGAGCTGGCCAGTCTTACCATCGCGACGATTCGGAAGCTCGATTCGGTTTTTTTCATCGGCGAGGAAAACGAACATATCGCGATCGCCGGCGAATAACGTTGTGTTCGCCGTGGTGACTTGCGAGAGCTCACGGCCGAATTCGCCGGGCACGCGGAAGTCACCGGTGACGCCATCGCCGAACCGCTCTTCAAGGGCGCGCACGACGTCGACGTTCCAGATGCGGCCATAACGCGGGCCCGTGGCCGCGCGCAATTCGAGCTCGGATGTGCCAGGTCGACGCGTGAGCAGAACGCCAGTGTCCTGGGCGTCGCGCTCTACTTTCAACCCGTAGTTGAGGCAGTCGGCCGCAAGTGGCGCCGGGAGCGTTCGCAAGTAAGCGCCGGGAGCGCCGGACAGATTCGCGAGCTGGCCGAACGCCCAGTTACTCGGAGCGGCCGCGTTACCGTTTGGGCCGGCAATCAGGATACCTTGGTTATCCTCGGTCGGGATCGCCGAGAGCTGGCGCGAGCTGATCACCTTCGCGGATGAGTACGCGCGGAGCTCTTCGAGCTTTTCACGCATGGCCGGCAAACTCGTAAAGCGCTCTTCGGGCGGGCGAGTCGACCACTGACGGGAGGCTTGCATCAAATTTGTCATGACTTTCTACCTTTCTGTGAGCGGCGCGACATGCGCCGGTGATGAGAGTATGTGCTAACGGTCCGGCCGGTGCAAGGGCCTGAGCTCTTCGTGCGTGATCGCGTCGAGCTCGAAGACTTCCCCGGCCGCGTCGACACCGACGAACGCGACCCACTCCTCGCACTCGAGGCTTTCCCGCTCGAGCTCCATCAACTCGGCGAGCTCGCCGGGTTCCGCGTCGATATCGTGCTCGCGAGCTTCGAGCATCATGTCGATGTACTGGGCCCGCTCAGCTTCCGCCTCTTCGCGAGTGTCAAAAACGACAGGCACGCTATCGTCCGCGGTGCTCCCCTCGAGCGACACGTACGGGCCACACAAAGTATCGGTGACGCACGCCCAGCCGATACGGGCGTATTTTGTGGTGCTCATGATTCGACCTCGTGCTCGAGTTCAAATAAAACCCACTTAGCCCGGTTGATGAGCTGGCGCGCCTGTTCGGTCGCGCCCATGCCGATCAGCTCTTGCGCGTCACTCAAAATCGACGCGACGAACATGTCGCGGCCCGCGACCTTGTATGTGATCGAGCGCTCGATCCACTCACGCATGGTGTCGATCGAGCACCCGAACATCTTTACTTCACTCTCGCGACTCATGACTGCACCTCTTTTGCGCTCACCGTCTCTTCGTCGTAATCCTCGTAAAAATTACACTCGCCGACGTTGAATTGATCGTGCGCGTCCTCGATGGCCTGCTGAATGTCATCGGCCTCGACACGGATGGTTTTTGTCACCGTGCCGCGGATTATCACGTCGAATGTTTTCACTCTGCGCCCTCCCCGTTTTCCTCAGCTTCTAACTGCTCGAGCTTTTTGATCCAGTTGTCGAGGCCCTGCGCGGGCCAGAACTGCTCGATATCCTCGTCGACATACCGGAAGCCCGGGAACCCGTACTCAAGCAAGCTCAACAACAGCATGTCATCACGGCCCTCGAGGATCCGATTCGCGTAACCCTCGACCAGCCGCTGGATCTTTTCTTCACGGATCTTTTCTTCGGTGCTCACGACTGCGCCTCCCGAGCAACGCGACGCAACAGCGCCTTGGCAAGGTCATCGAGGTCGATCTGCGCGGCGAGATCATCGAGGTCGATCTCCTGCGCGATGTCTCTCACGTCAAGGTGGCTAGCGATGTCGTCCGCGGACACGTCGATCTCCTGCGCGAGATCGTGCATATCGATCTCACTAGCAACGTCACTCGCATCAACTTCGCCGGCCGGAAGCTGGGCCTTTACCGCCTCGACGATCGAGGGCGTCACGTAGGCGACGAACTGCTGGACCAACGCGTTAATCAAAACATTCGTTTCCATTTGCTTTCTCCTTTCTAGTCCCCTCAACGCGAGGGGATGAGCGAATCCTCATACAACTCCGATCAACTGTCAACTACCTTCGATTCCTCCCATGCAGCAGGGACTGCCAGAGCATAAACAGGATGAACCGAAACATGTTTTTCTTCGGGGGCTCCTGTTCGAGCTTGACGGGTCCAGATGGGAAGCGTGCACGGATCCGCGACTCATACCGATCCCGCGGCATACGCGTCTCCCACCCGAAGCGCCAACTTGTTGCGTTCAACGATGTCGAGGTTGACCTCGCGCCGCACCTTCAACGTCTCGATCGTGGCGTCGACCAGCCGCAACGCTACCGCGGACTCCGCTGTCTGAAACGCCGTTACCAGTTTACTGGCCGCAAGTTCCCGGTCTCCCATGCGATACAGGCGCATGGCGTCGAGCACAAGCTCCATTACCCTGTCGTTGCTCTTCATCTCTTTTCTCCTTTCTACCCGGAACCATTCCGGAATCACGAACACTACGATCGTGTACGTTAACTGTCAACTCCCCATCAACTCAAGCTCCAGCATGCCCCACGGCATGGTCCCGTAATGCCACTCGGCTAACGGTGTAGTGTCGACGCCCGACTGCGCGAGCTCGAGCACCTGATCCCCGCGGTACAACTTGAGCACGCCCTCTTTACTGGCCTGCTTACCAAACGGAACGAACAGCACCAGCACGTACGACACGCAGCCGATCTCCGCGTGCCGACTGTGAAAGGCGATCTGATGCGGCGACAGGCGCACCCGGCGCCCATGCGTCACCACCTTCAGCTCAACGGGCACAAACGACGCCGATCGCTTCAACGCGATCAGGCAGTCAGGGATCCCTAGGTTTACCCGCGACTCAATCCGGGTAATGAGGCAGTTTGAGAGATTTTCTTTTAGGCGCTGGTACAGCTTCGTCTCTGGCTTCGCTGGCATCGTCTTCCTCCTCGATCTCCGCCTCGGTAACAGGCTCTTCCTCCTCGTGCTCGAGGCTCTGCTCGACCTGCTGCGGCGTCACGTCGATCACAGGACTGCCGTTGCCGTAGAGCTTCTTGATCTCCTCGAGCTTCCGCATGACCTCCTCCTTGCTCATGGAGTCGATCGTGCCGTGGCGGATCTCCTTACGGTCAATGTAGATCGTCCCGAGTGCCTGGCCTCGACGATATTCCGCCTGAACGGCCGCCCCGTACGCCCCCGCGGCCAATGCCTGATCCCGGATGATCTGCAAGTCGCGCATGTGCCGCTCGTAGGTCGTGCCGTACTTCTCGGCGAACTCCGCCCGCAGCTTCTGGATCTCCGACACGATATGCGGATTGATATCCGGGTTCGTCAGGCTCTCGGCGTAGTACTTGGCCCGCTTCTCTGGGTAGCCCGCACGCAAGACGGCCTCCTTGGCCGTCACATGCCCGTCGCCAGCGACGAACTCGTTAACGAACTTCCACTCCTGCGTAGTCAGCGCCTGATCGCGCCTGCGGGCTTTAGAGCCGGTCTTGGTGCTGACCGCTGGTACAGGTTGGTTGATTTTATCCAGCGTCGTCTGGGGGATCCCGCGGCCAATCCGTCGCATGAGTGCGTCAGTCTTCTTGCTCACGCCACTCTCCAGACGCGCCATCCCCCGTCTACCTTCCGGCACGAGAACCGCCAGCCGTGGCGCTTGGAGTACATCCATGCGGCCGACCGGACGTTCTTCACCATCGACGGCTCACGGATCAAGAAGCTGTCGCCGACGGTCATGTCGTTGAACGGGTACTTCACCCGATGCTGACTCGCGGGCATCGGTACGGTGGAATCGATTTGCAACATGCGGTCAATATACAACAGGGCAACTGACAGGGCTAGCCTTTCGTTTTCGCGATTCCGTATACAAATTTTTATACATCTCTTCCTCTTAGCGACAGAGATTTGAGTCGCGCGCGACTTTTATATCAATTTCACCATTACACTTGTCTAAAACACCGTAATAGCACTTAACCCATTGTTTCATAAGAGTTATTACACCTATTACACCAATTATCATTTTTTTCCTTACCTTAAGCGGAAGAGATTCATAGAATCCCTGTACTAAACGCCCCAAAACGTAAGCCCCGTGGTCCTTGATCCGCGGCCCTTGTTCCTTGCCCCTTTCTCATTGCCCTTTCTCGCTGTCTTTCGCTACAATCGCAAAGCCCGGGCGTTAGCGCGCCCGGGCTTCACTTCCCACAATCGTTAATGAGGAACGACAGATGGACAAGCCTAGTATCCCGTATCTTCAGAGTCTTTTCACGTACCACGACATCCCGTATGGCGCTTTGGAGTGGAAAGTAGGGCGCTTAAAAGGCGAACTTGCCGGCACGATCACGGGAGATCCAGAAGAGTTACGTGTGCGTATTGACGGTAAGTCTTACCTTGCTGCCAAGGTCGTTTGGGCGTTGACCATGGGCCACTGGCCAGAGGGGCGCATCCGGTTTGAGGACAAGGACCGGACGAACATCCAGATTGACAACTTGACGGAACTGGAGCGCGGGGACGGTCCGGGGCGGTAAGAAAGCCGACGCGTACCTCTAATCGAGGCAGAGGCGTCGGGCGTCTGGTTACTGGACTTCGGACCCCATGACGGCTTTGAACTCGCCGCGGAGCATGAGGGCGGCTGTGTAGGCGGGCATGATCTCGCCGAATTCGATTTCGGAGACATCGAGATCGCTTTCGATGAGCCCTGGCACGTGGACCACGGGCCCTACTAGGCCGTAGCGGACCCCGTTAATCGTTACGACGACCATTTGGACGAGCGGTTCGTTGTTAGGGGTCGTGAAATTGATTTGTCTCATCGTGTGTCGATCTTGCGCTTGGACTCGAGCCAGTGCAAGTCGACGAGCAGCCGATCGACCTGTACTTCGAGGGCTTCCTTTTCTTGTCGTAGGCGGTTGACATCGTGGACGAGGGCTTCCATGAGATCCTGTCCGACTTCGATACGTCGGCGCAGGGCGAAGACGTATTCGCGAAGGTGCAGGTCCTCGATAGGGACGGGCGGGTCTTCGGTGGAGTTAATCGCCGGTCGGAGGGTCATGCGACTTCCTCCTCTACCAGCTCGACGAAGCGTTCGATCGTTTCGATTTTGCACAGGCGGAAGTCGAAGGGGTTCTCGTTAGGGTGTTCGAGCACGGCTTCCTGTACCAGCGTGATCAGTGTTTCGCGGGTCATCGCGTAACCCCCCGTAACCGATCCGCGATCAGCGTAGCGTAGCCGGCGATATCGTCCCACTGGTCGACGCTATCGGGGTTGCCGTTGACGATGCGGGAGATCTTGCTCGCGATCATCTCGAGGGCTTCCCACTGGTCGTCGGCGAAGGTTCGATCCTTTGCCCTGGCGTGTTCGGCCATGACTCGCTTGAGGCCCTGGGCGACGCGGGCGTTGTCCTCGAAGGCGCCGTAGACGCGGGCGCGTTCGTTGAGGATCCCGTTCACGCCGTCTTCGGGGAAGAGGTCTTCGAGATTGACGGTGCGGACTTCGTCTTCTGGAAAGAGCTCCGACTTCACGGTCCACTGCTTCTGGGCCGGGAGCGTGGTCAGTGCTTCGAGCTCATCGTCCGTGACGACCGGCTCGTTCTTGCCGGCCGCCTGATAGCGCAGCTTGTAGGCATACGGCACGGAGAGTTTGAAGCGCTTGGCGACGGAGATCGGCTTAGCGCCTGGGTTATCGAGGAAGTGTTGGTAGGCTTTTTTGGCCTGGGGTTTTTTGAACTTTTTCATCGCGGCAGATCCTTGTTTTGGGTGAGCAGAGTGAAGCAGGAGGTCGGGACGTACCGATCACCGGAGTCGAACGCGCAGGCCGCGTAGAGCGGGTCGGGGGAGTTATTGATCACCTGGGCGCGTAGGTGTGCGGTATAGGTCGCATAGCCGATGAAGGCCGCGATGATGATAAAAAACGAAATACCGATGGCCACAAAGCCTTTGTCTAAACTATCCATATCAGTCTCCTTTCTATGACTTTCTAACGGTTAAAAATAATCACGTCCGCCGCGGCAGCATCGCCAGTTAGGGGGTGGCACGTGGCGCCACTCTTCGTCAACAGGCTTTCTTCTGTAGCGGACAACCAAGCTTATAACAAGCACGGCTAACATCGTCAACAATAAAATAATCGAGTGCATGGTACTCATCCTTTCTTCTTTCTCCTCGCCTTTATACCCTCGTGTTCCTGCCAGTGCAAGATCCGGTGGCAGTTACTGCAAAGTGGTATGCATTTCTCTTCTGCCTCGCGGATCGCGGCGCGTAGGTTATTGACCTTGACAGCTAGGTAGTTCACCGATCGCTTGTGTTGCTTGACGACGTGGTGGAAGTCGATCGCCGCGGGGTGTGCGAAACCGCACTTAGAACACTTTTGTTTGGCCTTGTACTCAAACCACTCTGCGCGCAGGCGGCGCTTACGTTTAGCGACGCTCTCATGCGTGGCTTCTTTGTTCGAGAGATACCAGCGCCTCGAGTACTCTCGCTGTTTTGCCTTACGGACCTTTTCGTCCTTGAAAGGCACTTAGAGCTTCTTTTTCCAGTAGAGGGCTCGTGCAAAGGAATAGGGGATACCTGGGGTGTACAGACGGAACCCGCAGGCGATGAGGTTATTGGCGCTTGGTCCGTTATCCGTGGTGTCTGATACGGCCCAGTTGTAACCTTCTCGTTTAGCCCAGGCGAGGCGAGCGCGGACGAGGCGGCGTTGGATACCGTGGCCTCTGGCGTAGGGGACGACTCCGGCTCGGCTGAGATAGACCCCGTCGGGGATCTGTAGGGAAGGCACAAGGCAGGCGAATCCCACCGGCGTGCGCCGATGGTACGCGATCCACCAAACCCCCTCATCCGGCATGTACAGAGAATCGTGCGGCAGACAAGCCCGTTGCAGCTCGATGAGTGTCTCTTCGACATCCGGATCTGAAGGGTCGACTTTTTCACAGACGACCTTCATAGGCGATCATTGTAGCCGCCAAAGATTGCAATTAGAACATCCTGCTCGAGGGGGTCGAGAAGTAGCGGGCGACGAGTTCGATGGCGTCGATGTGGCGCTCGATTGTTTCAATATCGAGCTCTTTGTCGGCCTCGAATATGCCGTAATTGAAACGACCCGCCTTGCGTCCGGCGAGGTCCTTGAGCAGTGATCCGTGGATCCTGGTCAGTTCCGCGCAGACCAGTAGGTCCAGGAGGTCGGAACTCTGTAAAAGTTTGACGAGATCCACCTCGGGTTTCTTGGGTTGAGGCAGGAATTTCTTGGCGGCCTTTTTGCCGAGCGTGCGTTCGAGTACGGCTTTACGTGTCATGCGAGGATCTCCACTTCGGCCTCGGTCTCTATCCACACCCGTGCGCCGCACGAGAGCGGCTTGTCGGGGGAGTAGACGACTTTGGAGTCGCCGTGGATTTTGACTTCGTGGGCGTAAGTATTGGACTTGTAGGTTTTGACCGTGAGCACCGGTTCGCGCTGCTCGTTCTTGATGTTACGGCGGATCGCGTGTTGATTGACATGGATAACGGTTTTCATGGCCCCTCCGGGTCTTCAAACTTAAACCACTCGCAAACCTCATTCATGATCGCTTGCCTGATCTTTTCTCGAACCTGCTCGGCGGTCGGCTTGTCGGTGTGCTTGTAGGCTCGCGTCAATCCATAAGCCACGCCAGTCTCAACGCAATGCTCGATCAGTTTGTAAATGTCTGGCTTCATGTCTCACCCCTCGCCCGAATCGCTTCGGCGCAGTCTTGAGCCGCCCCCGCGTAAATTAAATCCGAGTAATCCCCATCCGCTTCTG